>LSRR01000071.1_pt1 | contig 64584 bp, 57 predicted proteins | sample 1162981 | NCBI WGS metagenome assembly LSRR01 (sample SAMN03256433, study PRJNA305521) | marine metagenome | biome: Estuarine; feature: Estuary; material: Brackish water; isolation source: iron chloride precipitation of viral particles from surface water samples | place: USA: Chesapeake Bay ... | reverse complement strand
ATCAAGATTCCTATAGTTATGGCTGGGTCCATGATCCAATCTTTGCAAGATATCCGTAACGTGTTTACTGATTCTGGTTTGGTAAAAGATGATTTCTTGGTATCCGCGCTCGTATTGGGTGGCACGCCTGAGCGTTTTGATTTGGTTTTTGCGGCTCAAAGATATAATGAGAATCAACTATCTTTAAAAGAGTTTTTAGAAACAGCAAAACTATTTATCGCAAGCAATAAGAAAGTATCGGACTCTGGCGTTATTCCCGGAGGAGCCAAAACAATTGCCGAGAATGTAGAACGCATGCTCACAGCAGTAGAGAGCGAATCAGTGAGAAATATGTTATTCTCTTCTATCCCAGAAGAAGATTCCTCACATTTGGCGTTTGAGTTTGACAGCGGAATTATAAAATCTAAGAAGATTCCAAGGACAAGCATAGCCTTTAAGCCTTCAATTTTTAACCAGGAAAAGGGAGGCATTGGCTACTTCTTGAAAAAGAGGTCACTCTTGGACGAAGTATATTTAAACTATCTTTTAAATGTTTCTATAAAAACTTTAGGAATACCTGAGATCTCATCTTCTTTTAAGGATGTAAGATTCAGAAGAGTTCTTCTTTTTGTATCAAATCCGAGAGGAAGCATTGATGATGACGGAGTAGAAAGAAAGTATCACTGGTCTTCCGGGGTTTACAGGATCTTAGGATATACTCACCAAGCAAACTCAACAGATGGATACACGACCTCTTTTGAGCTTCAAAGGGACGTTCTAGCATCGGTAGATTTTACCGCGTTTAAATAATGCATCTGTATTGCTGTAAAGTAGTGGAAACATCAGACTCTATGAAGTCTGGAAGTATATCAGTTCAGCATCCCGATCTGAACGGTAATCAACCCATGACTGTTGGTTACGCATCCCCTTTCGGTGGATCTGACTATGGCTTCTTCGCAATCCCCGGAAAAGGAACGAACGTCCTTGTCATGCAAGCTGATGTTCACGACGGAAGTAAAAAGTATTTCTGGTTCGCCGCTCCATATATGCCCGGAACGGTAACGGAAAGAACAACCATCACAACTCCTCACAGAAACAACAACTCAGATAAGCCCAGGAAGCCAGTCCCAGGAGAAACTTACGGAACCGTTAGCGAAACAACCACCAAGGTAAATCACGGTAATCCAGATCCAGAGGCAACCTATCAGGAGAATGATTACCCAGAGAGGTATCTGTTCAAAAGCCCAAAGGGACACCTTCTGGAGTTTGCGGAGAAGATCACTAAAAAGACAAACCATAACTATGCAAAGCTGGAGTCTTCTACTGGTAAGAAGATTATTCTAGATGACGGGTTATCGAATACTCAGAGCCCAGCACAACCGTTCTCATTCACAAACCCTAGAAACCCTAACGCTGGTCCGAACATCGAGTATGCCGGAAACAAAATCATTATCGTAGACTCTCTCGGAAATAGGTTGGTGATAGATTCTTCCAAGAGGGCAGCGGAACTTTTCGCCAAGAACGGCGTGCAAGTTCACTCAGAAGGAGGTCTTGTCTCACTTAAGGCAGAAAACCCAAGAGCGTTAGGGGAAGTAGAAGTAGGAAACCATTCTACGGGTAACACAAAATTGTATGCTTTGGGAGGAGACACCCAAATACTGGGGAAGACCAAAGCAACTTTTGGGTCTGCTATAACTCCTGGAAACTCTCCAATGCCGGGAATGGTCGCTTCCACAGGGTTCAGACCGTCTAAACTTTTGCCAGTTATTCCCGACTTAAACCCAAGTTTGAGCTTGGGGATAGGTCTACCTAACCCGACAGATTTCGACATCCCTCTTTTCCCATCCACATCATATCAAAGCTTTTCTCTTACGGGGATAGATTTCCTATCTCCTCTCATGACTTTCACTACCCCCTTAGCAACCTTTACTGGGGCTATAGCTTGCGCTGGCATCACTACGACGGTTCCCATAACTAGCACTGTTCCTTTAGACATCATTTCTCCAGGTGCTGTCACTCCCAGTACAATACCTGTCCAAGTCAATCCAATAACTGGTACGGGTGTAGCGACTGTTCAAGTAGCGAATGGACTAACCGTAAATGGCAGACCCGTAATTGTACTATAAATAATTAAAAATGGCAGACTTCGATGAAATTGTAGACCTTAGCTTTGGAGAAGAGCAACAAGCACAGTTATCTGTATGCTTTATCAAGCTTTTGTCTTCCGCTGCTCTAACCGTAGTTAATAATTTATTAGCTAAGGCTATAGATCCTTTGGAAGGGGAGCTTATCTCTTTAGATGCTCAGATAGATCTTCTTGAAGCTGAAAGAAACACGCTCTTCGATAACATAAACGATTTCCTCGCCGGAAATATAGACGCCTTACAGTCGCTGCAAAATGCTGGTATAGGCAATCCCTTCGTAGCAGGGACTATCGATATCCCCTGTTTGGGTACAATCCCGAATCTGCTTGATATCGTATTAAACATTCCTAACTTTAATCTGGATCTAGATGCAGTAGCCAAAGCAGTAAGGGCGGCTGCGACCATAATCGTGCTTAGTGCGGCAAAAAATAGAATCCTCGCTGTCGTAGCAAGACTTACCAGAGACCAAAGAAACATTAACAAAGCACTCGCGGATAGAGCCAACGGAACCGCCCCGGAACCAACGATAGATTACACGCGGGAAGATGTTAAGGAAGCCCTCGACGGAATAGCAGAATTAGACCCAGACACCTCAAGAGAGATTGAGGATTATAAGCAGTTTGTAGAAACTCAGATCGTAGAGCCGTTCTTCGCTGGTCAGGCTGCACAAGACGCTAGAAGAGCGCAGCTAAGACTTCAAGTAGATCCAAAGGATGAGAAACTATTCGATCTCGTCTTCGGTCCTCCCATCTCTACAGACGGAAAGTTCATCCTCTCCAAAGATGGTCTGTATTATGATTCCATAAATGGAGGCATCCCAGATGTAGCAGTTCAGGAAGCATTGGCTTCTAATTGGAAACTTGAGTACGACCCCAATAAAGGCGGTAAAGGTATCGTTGTAACAAAGGATATCAATGAGTTTTCAAACACGGTGTTCTCTGATAACTACACTGAGACTAACGATGTTGTAGAGTACCTTTATGATAATGACAAGATCGTCCAATCATTCATCGGGGATAAGGAGAAGCAGATAAGCGATGTGTCTGCAAATGTCACCGATCTTTTAGATCAAGGTTACGATGCTTCTAGTGCCTTAGTCTTAAACTACAGACAGAACGCAAACGCAATAGCTGCCACCTACGACAAGAAAATAAAGAAGAGAAAGAAGCAGCTACAACTAGCCGGATTGTTCGGCGGGTATACTTTGACCGATACATCTTTTCCTTTAGGTCAAGGGTACATCATCAATAGAGGTGAGGTGATTGATGCGGAAGGAGTCCCTGTTGGTTGGACAATCCTCACTGATAACACTGCTACATTCAGTAACGGTGCTGAAGCAAAGCTATACGATATCCTTGAGTATGTTCCAGTAAACGACTTCAGCTTCTTGAGAGGATCTGGTCTTGTGCCAAACCTGGACTACCAAACTGATAACTTAGTTCACGCTGCCGACGTCGAAGGTATAATCAAGCCTTTGCCTCCCAAGATCATCACTTCCCTAGAAGGAGGGACTGTCTATGTCGATCAGTTCTCAGTCGTTGACGAGCCTGGAACAGAGTTTGTAAAGTCCTCCGACTCAAATGCCTCCTCTACAACTGCCAGCATTAAGAACCTTGACGATACGGTTATAACAGATGGTTTGGTAGCCTGTCTAAATTTCCTGAAAGCAGACGTAGAAGACGCTTCTTCCACTTCGTACAAGCTGGATAATAGATCAACCTCTTACAGCTTCTTAGACGCGAAGCTAGTGGCAGCAAGTGCCACGGACATATTCCCAAGCGGTGTGAGCATTGCGAAGCTAGGAGGAACTCTGGTGAAGGCTTCCGATCTATACTCACCTGAGCCTTGGTACGATGCCCTCACGAACGGAGGTTACGCCAGACTCAAGAACAATGTGACTGACGGTGAGCTAGATCCTAGAACACAAGCCATCGACAACCTTACTTATAACCCAGACGGCTTTACGGTAGACTTCTTCACTTACGTTCCGAATGTCTTATCAGATATGACAACCTCACACAGATACAGGTTGTTCATGGGATGTGAGAACACGGGGGCTGGCAGAGCAAAGGATTCGGATGCTCCAATCACCGCTTGCCCCAACAAGTTTGACGGCAACGGAAACGTTACCACCGAAAGAGACTTCTCTAAAGTCCACGGATTGATTTTCGGTTACAGGGACAAGAGCGATGATGACACTCTCCAGCTTTGTGTTTTGCCTACCGTATCCCAAAACAAGGAAGACGGAACTTTCGGAGACTCGGTTGCACTAGCCGAGATCCCCTCCAATCCATACGATCCCAAGTCCTCACACACAGAGCTTGGCTTCATCATTGGGATGGATGCCACAACATCGAAAGGAAAAACAATCGGAGATGTGAGTTCTGGGTTCCATCACCTTGCTTTGTCTGTTGATTACAAAAAGGACAAAATAACCGCTTATATAAACGGTGAGCAACTGGCAACCTCTGCTGTATCAACCTGCTTCAAGCTAAATCCAGGTCAGCCTCTAAATGTTCCTAGCCCCGCCTCCGTGGATTCTGAGAGATACTCCAGAAGTATGGGAGTAAACAATAACCTAAGAAATACTGAGAGCCTACATGAGGGAGCATATGAAGCTCCGGCATTTTCTCTTCTAACTCCTTGGGTTATCGGAGGAGGGTTTACCGATATAGTCCCAAGATCAAGAAAGATGGAGTCTGATGCTGGGTTCAATACTACTCCTCTGGGTTTCCTGGGATCAAACACAAACGACACTTACTACACAACTACTGTCGATGGAACCACGGGAGGTTTCCAAGGGCAGCACTCTCCTGGACTAGGCGGAAGTCAGTACTCAGGAGTGAACAGAGTTATCCCTAGAAGTGGTCTAGACGGCTTTATTGGAAACTTTAAGTTGTACTCAAGACCTCTAACTACTACAGAGATTACTCAAAACTACGAAGCCCACCAAAGCTTCTTTGAGAATATTCAAGTATAATGGCTAATTCACTGTTTGCACCAGAGCTAGACTTCGTAACTACATCCAGAAGACAACGGACTGTAGGTGTACGATTCCCTTTGTCCCGAACTGAAGGTGGCGACTGGTCAAAGCAGTTTGACCGTGACTTAATCTATGCTGGGTTTAAACAGCTTTTGCTAACCCAAAAAGGCGAGCGAGTCATGTTCCCTAACTTCGGAACGAACCTCAGAAGATACTTATTTGAACCCGTCACCCAATCCCTCAAGGACAGCATGGATGCTGAAATAAGAGAGGCAGCTAGGCTTTACGAGCCAAGAGTGGTTATTAGAGATGTCAGTATAACAAACGCCCCTGGAGGGAACGAGGAGTTCAACGGTATTTACATACTGATCAACTTATCTTTTGTGGATGACGCGGCTTCTCAAGAGCAAATTGAAGTAGTACTAACAACGTAATGGTAGATTTCACCAACCCCTTTAACGCCGCAAACGTAAGGTATAATGCGTCTGCTTTTGATGGAACCGTTCAAACGGACCTTCAAAAGCTTGGAACTGTTCAGGAGTCCGAAAAGAAAGGGTTAATTGACTACTCTGTCGCAGACTTCGGAGAATACAAAGAGGCGTTGCTGAATTATGTGAAGGCTGTCTACCCAGACGATTACAATAACTTCTACCAGTCTGATTTCGGTATTTTCATGACCGAACTTTTCTCGTATCTCGCCGCCACCCTCTCACTCAAGGCAGACTTCCTAGCAAACGAGAGCTATATCGATACAGTACAAACCAGAGAAAACCTAACAAAGATTTTGGGTATCTTAGGGGTAAAGATACGGGGTCCAGTCGCAAGCAAGTGTACAGCCGTTGTTAAGAACGATGCTGGGGTTGCTGTCTCAAACAGCGATCAGCTAACAATTACTAATGCTAATAGAAAGGTTGCAGTAACCTCAGGTAGAGATTCCACCAACGTATCCTTTACTTTATTTAAGACAGAGCCAACCAATGGAGGAATCTCACAGCTACTTGACACTATCACTGGAGACCTTATTCTTGACGCTTCAACATACTACAGCGATTCGACAAATCAGTTCAGTGGACTAGTTCTAGTCGAAGGAGAATATAAATCCATCTCTGGTAGATTCCCTGCCACCCAAGACCCCAAGACAGTGTTAATTAACGATCCTTCTGTCATCGAAGGAAGCATTGTCGTTTCAGCAGAGGATGGCGTTTTCAGTGAGATCCAAAGTCTGGCTCTAGCCAAAGACGGAAACGATCTGGTCTTTGAGAAGAGATACAACTCAGACTTTTCTGTCAACATTCTTTTTGGTGATGGGGTAAGAGGAAAGAATCCAACCGCTTCCACGGCATACTCAATATTTTATAGAACAGGCGGTGGAGACAGGGGAGATATCATAGACGGTACAATATCTCAAGCCATATCAGCAGATCTTACGGGATCTTCTGTGTCCGTTACCATACAGAATACTTCTAAGGCAACAGGCGGACAAAATGTTGAGACTGTAGAACACGCTAAGAAATATGCTCCGTACTTCTTCAAAACTCAGTACAGAGCAGTAACAGGAGAGGATTACACTACCATCGCAAACAGTTACATCACCTCTGTTGGGTCTGTAGGCAAGGCTATCGCTGTTAACAGACAGAATGGTGCAGCGGGTAACATGATAGACATTTATACTTTGCTGAAGTCTTCTGAGAATCAGTTTGAACGCGCAAACCTTGATTTCAAATCTAAGATGTTGGGCTATATGAATGATTTCAAGATGATGACAGACGAAATCACTATTGTAGACGGTTTGGTAAGAACCCTTGACATGAAGGCAACCGTCTTTGTGGACAAATCCAAGAGATCGCTGCAAGATACCATCAAGTCTGAGGTTGCCGGAAGAGTTACAGATTTCATGTCAATAGATAACATGGACTTTGGACAAACTCTCAGAATTGACGAGTTAGCAAACTACGTTCTACAGAGCAACAATATCCGATTCTTCCGCATCGACAACTATAAGGATGATATCTTTGTAAGTCACAACGAGATCATTCAACTTAATAACCTAACACTAAACGTTGAGTTCGTATAATGCCATACCGAGGTGACGATAAGATTCTTAAGTACAACTATGTCGAGACAATAAAACGTCTCGTACCTGATTTGTATTTGGATGAAGACCGCTCTGTTTCAGGAACGGAAAGTGATATCGCATACGAGGTTTTAGGCAAGATTATTCTGGCTGCCGTAGAACACGAAGTTTTCTTCAACGTAAGTGCTAGAGATTCGTCAGCAACAGAGGCGTTCTTCGTTCCGATTAACGCAAAGACTAGAGTATCCGCTAACGATTACAAGAGATACGTCCTGAGCAGATTCGATAAGGACTTCTCTGATTTTAAGACTTCAGGAGCAGCGTTTGAGTTCCTTCGTGACTCAGTGTTTCCTCAGATTGTCCTAAACAATCCTTCTACCTCATTCGTAGCAGCAGCTTCAGCAGACCCTAGCTATCCCGCCAGTTCAGCTTCTGAAGCCCATGAGCAGCTTCTAGACAATCTAGGTCTAGCTTACATACTCAACACTTCTAGTGCCGCAGGAGCGTCTACAGAGCTTTCCTCGGTGCTTCTTAGCTCTCTCACTAACTCCCTTTACTTCGGTGAGGAGTTCGCAGAGGAGCAAGGTATTTCAGTCCTTCTGGAGTACTGCTGGAGAAACAGAGAGGACGTATCAACACTAAAAAGATACCTTCCTCCGAAGCTGAGTCGGGACGATTCAGATATCAGCGCACTGTCCTATTCCTCAGGCATACAGGATTTAGACAGAATAAAGACTTACGCTGGAGTATGGCTAGAGCCGGGAGAAGAAGATGCCAACATAGTAGGCAAATCCCTCACTCTGTATAACGATGACGGAACCCTTTCTTCCGTATTCACAGAAGCGGGATCTTTGGGCAAGTTTTTACGAGCCATCGGATATGCGTTCTACGACGTAGACAAACTAATAGACGATCTTCAGGACTTGTTCGATGTAGAGGAGTGTCCTATTGAGTTCCTTGATTATCTCGCCCGTACAGTCGGGTGGAGATTCTTAGGCGAGGACATTACTCTTTGGAGAGGTCAGCTAAGACAAGCGATCTATACTTATAAGGCGAAAGGAACAAGAAAAGCACTCACCGACGCTCTCTCCTACGTCTTCCCTAAATCAGTCTCATCGTTTGATCCATCTTCAAATGTTTACTATACATTTGAGTCTTATTTGCCGTTCCTAATTTACTACGCCCTAAAAACAGAGTCAGCAATATGTAAAGACCCTGTTAGACTCAGGGAGTTTTTGGTAGAACAACGGGCGACAAATAAAGACGGATTGAGGATAAACGTAAGCCCAGACCAGGACACTAACATCAGGTTCTGTGTTGATGCGATTATGGAGAAGATCCATAAGGATGTTGGCTTCATCGACGTTAATGGGCAGACTGACATTTACGCTCTCAACCAAGGAAAAGGATTTGAGCATAGAGGCACTAATGTTGTCGTTCCTCCTTGGGAGAAGCACACATTCTATAAAACAACTAAGATCACAAGACAAGTTCTTGATGCACTTAGAAAAATATTGGAAGGAAACTGTAACACAGACAGTTCTTTCGCATTCGATATCCGAGATGAGTTCATAGACGAACTCATCAACTATATCATAGATAAAACAACTATCGGTGTAGAGGGAACTGAGTCTCTTACCCTAGGTAACAATAACTTCCTCAGATTCTACACCTTCAGTGCAAACGTACCTCCAAACTATAGCTCTGTCATTTCAGACGGAGCCAGCGATGAGTTATCCGTTCTAGATTACTGGAACACTAGATCTTCAAACATCTTTGTCAAGTTCCCAGACAATACGTTCACTGGACCAAACAGGATTAAGATTTCCGATGTACGGGACATCGCAAACGTAGTTTATGAGTATACTCCTTTACACGTTGTAGCAAGACTATACGTTCCAGAAGTTTTTACAGATGATTACGACGATCAAGGAGACAGCTTAAAGTTTACAGGTAGACTATTCTTCGATGACAAGTCTACAAACCAGAACCAAAACTACAACACCTCAGGTTGGATTGGGACAAGCGGAGATCCTTCCTCTTGGACGTGGAGTAGCGCACCTGCCTTAGAAAGAACCACTGGTCGAAGAAAGAACTTCAGATACGTTATTGACAGGCTGCTTCCAGATAGACAAGGTAAATCAATGCCTATGTCTATGGCATTTTATTCTACCTCCGCCATAATAGCACCTAAAACGGTAGATTATTTTGCTCCCAAAGGTTTCGATTTTAACTCTCAAAGTTTTGTCGATGTGGACGGAGGACTTAGCTCCATTTATGATACTTCTAACTCGCCTATCATAAAAGATAACGTTATAACTCAGCAAGCCCCTGAAGGGTCAGCCCTCGGAGTGGATTACTCCGCAATGTTCCCAGTAAGGGCATACAAAGAATTAGACACCTGCTCTATTTCTCCTGAGTATAGAATTAAGTCGGGAGGATCAGCGCAAACCTTCTACGACATAACGCTAAGACAAGGATTAGAAGATTCTACTAAACTAATCTTCTCGGAGAAGGACTATATTTCAATTCAGTTCAGCCCAGAGTTCCACCAGATGTGGGCTGATTACCGAAGAAAATTCAATCTCTCTCTAGATTCAAGCTCTTTGTCAATCCTTAACCACGCATATGGACCGGGATTCTATAACAATAGAATCCAAACTCCAGGAGTTATTGCTGATTCCGCAGCAAGCTCATTCAGAGCTTACTCAGACTTAAACTCTGAGGATATCGCAATATCTGAGGGTCAGCTTCAAAGAACGATAGGGGCAAGAGATTACAAAGGTCAGGCTTTCAGAACAAACTACGGGGAACTCATCCCCATGATTTATGAAGGATTGATACAGCAAGCAGGTTACGGAACCTATAGACATGAGATAGAAAGTTACTTGCAAGACGAAGCATATTGCAACGAGACGTTCCTCTCAGGCGTTCAAATAGTAGCCCCGGAAAGAAATACGGAGATAGCCGTAAGGTCCATAGACGAGCTTAGAGAAGCTTGCGATAAATATACTTCAGGCACTGCACAGACATCCGTAACAGTATTCGGAGGAAGAGAGAACACAGGAGATCTGGCTTCTTTATTGAGAGTTAGATATCCTCTGACGAACAACAGAAATCATGTTGTAAATGGCGATCTGGTTCGTCTGCCAGACTCGTTTGTAGACCCCTCTACTTCTTCGATATACAACTGGGAATTGCTGGATCAAAACAGGTCCACCTATTTCTCTGGGACTGGTCTGACTGGAGACGGAAATATTTCCGTAGAGTATCTAAGCTCTACAACTGAGACTCCCGTATCTTCTATTAGGATTCAAGGTGCTTCCGGGTGGGGAGGATCTCTAACGAATGCTGGAAACATTAACACTTCCGTGGCAAGAACTCAGGAGATGAAGCGTCTCATCCCAGGAAGTGACTATACATTAACTTATGATGTTTCCTCGCAAGTAGCCTCTGGAGGTTTGGAAGTCTTTGTACGAAACCAATCACAAGACCTATATCTTTCCTCTGATGGGTCATGGACATCTTCGTTTGCTTACCTAAGCTCGGCTCCCGATAACATTACTGATTTTTACCAAGTTACTAAGCAGTTTAGTATTCCTGTTTCCGCTCAAGGGGAGACAGAGGTGAAACAGTTTGGAGTCAATGATGCTTATCAAGTTGGATTTACCAATGTCGCAAGCTCAGTCGAGTACCTAAAAGACATCTTCTTGAGAGAGGACGGTCAAAACATACTCTTTAAGGATGAGTACTACAGAATAAATGTTAAAGCCTCATGCGAAGATCCCAAGAGTCTTAGCAACTCTGTGGCAATACGGATATTGGCTTACTCTAAACTAGAAGATGGAGATCTTTTCGCATACTCTAAGAATGGGAGATGGGAAAAGATCCTGCCAGGAGAAGCGTACAGAGAGGATCATGTATTCGTGCATCCCGTAACTCCTGATGGAGAAGAAAACGACATAGAGTTTAGGTTCCAGACCCTCAATGAAAGAGGTCCGCTTGATAGGTCCATACGACAGCCCCTATATGTTAATGGCGGATCAAAGTACAGGAACGTACACAGCGATAAAACTGAATACTATGTAGAGTTTATTCCGATTCTTCAAAAAAGAACTTTAGAATCAGATGCGGAGAAACCTTTTATAAAAATCTTTGATTTCTCATTCATAAACGAAAAATATGAGAAAGCCAGAGAAAATTACACCCGCAACGAGACCAAAGAACTGTTTGAGTTCTTCAACGGTCTCAAAGATTCATCATTGACTAGAGACCCAGATACCGCTGAAACATTAGGTCTTGGGGTTTCTGGCGGTTCTAGGCTTGACTATATAGATTATTACGGAGGATCTAACCAAGGTCCTAACTTCCAAGGGTTCACAATATTTGAGATATAATGGTTGCAAGTTCTACTAATACGGTTGTCGTAGATGGTGCTAGAAAAACCATCGCAGAGGTGTTTGCTTATGATCCCGCTCCTAGCGGATTCACGGATGCAAGCACCATAGACGCTGTTCAGAACTACCAGATAGCAGCAGTCGCTTTTTCCCCTCCCTTTGAGGCGTTCAGCAAATTTTCATCTCACAGAATTCTTGATCCATCGTCCCTAGTAAATGTATCTGGGTACATTTACCAGCTTCCTTATCCTAGAAATTTTGACCTCGATTTAGACGGTGTTCCACAGCCAAAGTATTCTGACGGGGAAGATAACTTTATTGAACCTAGTCTTCTGTATGTCGAAGGAAACCCTAGAGTAACTTTCAATCCTTTAACAGTAGAGGCTCTAGTAGGTCAGGATTACGCAGTCGTAGATTATCCTCTAGAAGATTTTAATATTAACAATGTTCAAATCTTTGGAGAGTCTGAGGCACGGATAAACGCCAGAGTCATAAGAACAAAAGGGACAGACAAGGATTACTACAACTTTTCTACTAAAAGGTTTCAAGACCTTCCCACGAAAAAATCCTTTTCCTTTGAAAACGGAGTCGTACAGTTTCCTTTAGACCTTCAAACTTTAAACAGTCAAGCTTCTAAAGTAAGTATAGAAAGATACGAATACACCTTGCAGCTAGAACTACCTACAGATAACCTGTATGAAAAGGGTAAGGTGGTTATCGACGGCGTAAAAGCTTCAAATGTTTCTCTCACTATCTTTCCTCCCGTAGGTCGCTCTAAAATATCCAATATTGTTTATAACGGAGATTTTTCAGTTTATGAGACTTTATCAGGAACTGAAACCATAAACCCGGAGGAGTACGGTCTAGCCACGATTCCGGGATGGGATCAATATAATCCTCTATCTAAGTCTACAAACCCCGAAGATGAAGTCAGTGGTTTGGGACGAGTATCTCTTTTCAAAGATTGGATAGGCGATAACTATGTAAGGCTTCATGCATCATCAACGGACTTAGTAAACTTCAACAATGGAGCAGCAGCCCTAGAAACTAAGTTTACAATTCCCTCTCCTACAGACAGCTTGCTTACTCAGCCTAGTCCTGCTGGAGGGACCAACAATTCAAACTCTGGACCTTTCAATAGGTATGTTGAGATTTCTTTTGATTGCAGACTCTCCACTTCCAGTGCTGAAGGTCTGTTCGTAGAGTTGCAGAATCTCACTGACGGAACGTACTACAGTTTTTCTGACAAAGACAATGGTTCCGCTGGATGGGGATCAGCTTCTACAAGACATCAAATATCCTACTCCAAAGGAAATGCAGAGCCACTAATAAGTAACAACATTAGTTTGTTCGCAAATATCCTCGGGTCAAAAGTAAACGATGTTTATAAAGTCACGTTCATAGGAGGATCAGACTCTGGATTTGCCGACACGGATATCAAGAACATAAGAATCGGATACTTGACGGATGTTCCTTTTGCATCCGATACATTTAGATTCTCAAAAGCAGAGTCCATAGAGAACACACTAAAGACTGGAGATGAGCTTCTAGGCGCGTCTGGAATCGTCCTATACGATCCTACCAAAACTCTAAAAGCCCCAGTCGCGTTAGGAGAGGCTCCTTATACCAACACGGATATAACAACTTACGTTACCATCCCTTTTACTGGAATGGAGCCAAAGAAAAAGTATTTGTTGGTAATAGATTCTGAGTCAACAAGTTCATCGGACGCAACTTATACAGGACAGCACCAAATAGGCGTAAAGCTCTCGCATCTGGACTACTGCGATATCTTGTCTCAAGGAGATGTTAACCTTCTAAATCAAGTAGGAACTGTTGTAGAGAAAAACTACGGCTCTCCGATTAGAGCCAATACAGATGTCATCCTTTCCAGATACCCAGAATTTGGCAGATACAATAATAGATTTAGGTTAGATTCTGCGAGCCAGAATGGGTTTGGAGATAAAGATGCATACTCTTTAATGGGTTTAGATATTAGCGGTCTTTCTGTAGTGGGACCTTCCTTTGTTCCAGTAAGACCCAACACAAAAGTCACAGTAAAGTTAGATTCCGAAAGAATTAAAGGTCTTACAACATCTGGAGTCTATAGAATAAACTTAGGTCTGTATAACGTAAACTCCAAAAAGAAAAGATTTTTAGATTTTCAGACGAATACTTTCGCAACGGAGATAGAAAGCTCTGACGGATTGCAATCTTACCCACAACGTCTCTCAACATTCACTGTATCAGAGGCTCAGGACCTTGATGATAGATTTACCAAGAATTTTGCGACTATAACCTCCTCTTTATCTGAGTCAGAAGAGGTAGAGTTTTCTTTCAATATTCCTGCTAGATCTGATTTGGGTAGCGATTATATTCTTCCTGATGATACCTCTCTTCTATTCTTCTCTATAATTCAACAACCAGATACTGTGGCAGAGTCTGATTTGAGGAGAAGCAGGGATAGCTTGTCGGGCGAAAACTTAAGACTAAAAAACTTTGAGATCTTAGGAAGATATGCAAACGCATGGCATCTAACTGGACCAATTGGAAGGGATTTTGATTTCGTTCAAAAAGGTCTTGAGTATAACTTCTCAGGAGCTTTCAGCGGCATACCTTTAGATGGGTCGGAAAGATACGGTATCGGTGAAAGAGCAAGAAGCGGTTTAGAGTCCACGTTCATAAAAGATGTTACATTAGGAGAAAAGATCGCAATACCTATTTACGGTCTGGACAACGCGGATATATCCAATAATACTGCTGTGCTAGGATCGACCTCAAGAGAAAGCACTTACGCGCTTACTTTGATTAGTAAAGGAGGTCCTGATGCTGTGATAAAATCTGTAAAGCTCGTAGATGCTTCACTGCCTTCTTACCAAGGAGACACTAGGCTTGATAACAGATCAAACATAACCTCTGAGGACTCAACGGTCTACAGTGATGACGTAATGCAAAAATCCATCCGAAATGGTTGGTATATTAGATACAGAGGATCAGGGACAGAGTACCCAATACTCAAAGAAACAATTTACGAAGGAACCGATAAGAAGTACCTTACATTTAGCGCATCAAACCCAGCGTCCACAAAGGACTTTACCTTAAACTACACAGGGACCCTGAAGGACTTAGGTCTCAGGAAAGGGAAGGAACACCTGATTAACATTGAAGGTTTCCAAGATCCAGCAGGAACAACGACCCCTCAATACGCTTTAGGGGTATACTTCGACACCGACAAGTCTTACAGATATTTGTATTCTCCTGTATCTGGTTCTTATTTACCTAAGAAAACTTTTGATAGGTTAGATACATCACTGTTTAATTTAAGCAGCACAACAAAAGATCCAGAAGCAACACTAGCGACAGATCGTTTCATCGTACCTGATGATATTACTGATGATGCGGTGTTTACCTTAAGTGTAACATTCACCGATTACGACATACTGCATCTCAGAAAGCCTAGAATTTTTGCTATAGAGCCTTATGCAGATGTAAGTTCTCTTTTGTCAGAGAGACCAAGACCCGACGATGAAACCATTCAGCCCGTCTATGAAGAGCCGGGTCTATTCGGACAATTCAGAAACAAGATCCAGTTCTCGGGTGTTGATAAGACAGATGCATTTTCAGTAGGAGCTTACCCTGCCGCTGAAGGAACTTTAGCTCTATCTTCAGATGGCGAAACGTCATCTACTTACTACGGCAACATGAACCGATTCTCTCTTTTGACTGAGAACGGATATATTCTTGCTAACCCATTTTATGTTGAAGGGACTACTGAATATTTTGACGCAAGTTCTGGATTTATTGTTTCAGCGACAGATCCAACCACACAAGCAATAACGGTCATTGCTCACCTGTCTCCAGATGAGTGGGACTTCATTAACACTCATTACGGAGGATTTGGGGCGATAGGTTGTTTCACAGTGGACAGAGAAGCTACCGCTAAGAAGAGGGGGTCAGATAGAAACCTCGCAACTCTTCCATTCATATCGTCCTCCCTAAACGGACAAGATGCCAACGCATTACCTACAGCAGCACCCACAAGGGAATCTATGGCTGCCACAGGAACTGAGTTTATTAACGCTTTCTGTCTAAAAGCTCAAGAGGAAACCTCTGATGATCCTGGAACAGTGCGAGGCATATATACAACCTTTGGGTCTGGTATAACAGACTTCAATGACGGGGGCTGGTCGGACGTAATTTCCACCACGACTTATAATCTATCTTTCAAGTATAAGGTAAGTGATAACCCAGCTACAGCATATCAGCCCATCGTCTCTGTTCACTCACATTATTTCTCTGCTACCGATTTGACCGCAGATGGAAACTGGAATCAATTCGATGTCCAGTTTGATGTGGACGGAGATAATAAAGGTCACGATGCTATCAGGTGGCTTTTCGACCCCTCAGGAACAATTAGATCAGGAGAGAATAAGCTTTATCTCACAGATATTTCTTTGAGTTCTGGGGGAACTGAAATATTTAATACATTATTTGAGAGTGATTCTGATCTACTTGATTTTAAAGTAATAGATTACTCTAATCAAACAAAGCCTCTATCTTTGAGCAGAGTCTTCGATGGGCAAAAATATACTACCAGCCTATATAATGAGAACCTGCTAACAGAGGACGAGCCTATCTTTAGACTCTTTGCGAAGAAAACTTTCTATGTTGGAGGACTTCAAAAGAGAGCAGTATCACAAAAGGGCGTTATCGTATCTTGGACAATTAACTTCATCTAATGAAATTCAGAGATTTTTACAACTGTAAAGGACACCTTGAGATCTGGAAAATATACAAAGACTCAGGGGAGCAAGAGCTTTTCTACAAGGAAGATAACGTTGTTTGTAGCGGTATGGGCGTAGTTCTAGCTGGCTTGTTCGGAGCCTCTGGAACGTCTGATATCGCAGACTTTCAAATCACTCTTTTCCAAGTAGGTGTGAGTGGTTCAACAGGTCTACAAGTGTCTTCCAACGGTAGGTTAGGGTCAGCCTTAGCCACCGCAGATTACGGTGGAGGAGACCTTGAAGTCGTTAGTCATGATCTTGTGGCTTCGGGAACTACTTACAACAACGAAGCATTTGGTGTAATTGATACTGCATACATCGATAAGATAGGCGATACAAGCTGTAGGTGGAGAATCATCCTGGATGAGAACGCCGCGAACAGAGGTGACTCAGATCCTAGAATTAACGAGATAGGTATATTTGGCTATAACCCAACACAGGCAGGTACACCAGCGTCCTACTTGGCTGCGTATAGAACATTCACGGGAATACAAAAAACCTCGGACTTCCTGCTAGATTTCAGGTGGACAATTAACTTCTAAGTATGGCAAACTTCGATAACTTTGACGTAACAGGAGGAAGCAATAATTTAGATATTACTTTCTCCACTCAGTACCTCCACGACGCAAGTGGGTACTACAACTATGAGCAGGACAACATCCCTCTTAGAAGACTGATCAGTAGAACCGATCTTTTACATCAGTTTGCTGGTTATCCGGGAGATGAGGATTCAAGGGCAACTACACTAGTCCTATCTTCCACGGCTGATGAGGCGAATGGAATTTTCGATAACATGACGGATATCGTCAAGAGAATTCCTCAGAGACTTACATTCCCTCTTCTTATCGAACTGGCTGACTACGGAGATCTAGGAAGCCTTAACCTCAGAGACATCACCACCTTTGGTAACGGTCAACTAGAGATTAAGAACCTGTTGCACGGCTTTGAATACAATGCGTCCGCAACATCAGTTTCAAGTGTAAACGGTCTTACCGATAACGAGCAGATCACCAACCCTACAGGAGCTACTAGCACAGGAAATGCTCTTGTTACTGTAAGCTCTTTAGACCTTACTAACGGTTTCATGAGTCAGCTAATAGCTGCCTCCACTTCAAGAGGGTCTACTAATGTCTTTGACGCATCTCTGCTATCAGCTACAGACGCGAATCGAGTGGCTAACTCTACCGTATTCGCAACCGTAACTAACTCTACAGACCTGGATATCGATAAGCTGTATTTCTCAAAAGGTGCTGTCCAAAATAGCACATATGCGTTGGATTTGACTCCATACCAAGGCGTTTATGATAACACTATTCCTACGGACGACATAGCTCCAAGAAAGGACAGTGGAGGAGGGGATAACCTTGAGTTCGATAGAACTCAAATATCCTTGGACGCTAGTGTCGGTATATCAGTGTACGGAAACTTCTTTAGAGGAGTTACGCTAAACAACTGTAACGGTAGTATTAAGCTCACCAATGTCTGTGTGGACGGTGCTAGTGGACTGGATAATACAGCGGATGCTCTGAGCCACAATACATCTCACGGATTCGATATTACTAACTCAGAAGTCATCCTGCAAAACTGCGCTTCTGCCAGAAACAGAATAAACTCTTATCGCGTAAGAAACAGCGATATCTTTGTGGCTGGTAATATGTACGGCTACAGATCTTACCAGAGGGAGACCTCAAAGAGTAGGACTACAAGTTACGAGTCTGCTGGACTATATGCGGAAAACAGTAACGTAATCTTCGCAGACTCTGCTCTTGGAATAACTGGAGATGCGGACTTCAACAGATTCCATGTCATGTTCGCTAAGTCTGATTACGGAATCAGGCTGAAGAAGTCAGTCCTAGAAGGAGGCACTAAGCTACAGAGCGGTTCTGTGGTCCCCAACGCTGGTGATACTGATACACAGACTTCAATAATCGCAACATTCCAGAACAAGAAGTCAGGTATATTCTTAGACGGATCTGAATCTACCTACTTTGGCAGACTGAACAGCTTCAACAACAAGCGTGGTCTAAGATGTCTCAACTCTACTTTAACTGTAAACCAATTCACTTTTGAAGACTGTGAAAACGAGGGAGTATTTGCAGACGCCTCAAGAATTATTTACGGTTATAGAGAGGACGAATCAACCAACAGCAATCTTCCAGACTCCTCTACTGGAAAGAAGAGAACTACATTCAACGTTTCAAACAACGGTATAAACCTAAGAGTTGTTAGAAACTCCGCCCTAGAGCCTTACGATGCTGAAGATGTAGCCTACCCTGACTACATCGGCAAATGGGGCGGACGGGAAGCGGATACTGGAGTTACGGGATCAAACGCTATGGTCAGTCACGGTTCCACTTCCCAGTCCAGCGCATTCAGAAACCTTCCGTCAATTTATATTTCAGACGCTTCTATAGCAAGATTCCTAAACCTTGCTGTTGTAAGGGGTGCTGACGGAGTTGGTCCCGGTAGATGTGTTCTTGCCGAAAGAGACTCAAACGTTTATATACACGGTACATCCGTGTCACCAACGGTCTTCAGTATGACTGCTGCTGATGCAACTTGGACGAATGCAGAACTTTTCCCAACTTGGAACTCAGCGGCTGTAACTGCGGATTACAACTCAAACGTTACCCTTACAGGCAGAACTAAGATTACAAGATTCGGCGTAGGAACATTAGCTCTTAACGGGTCGAGAGTTCATATTACAACTCCTTCTCGTTATGGTGCTGATTCTCCTGATACTACAAAGTTTGGTCTGACAACAGCAGCTAACCAAACTCAAGTGCAGATCCACTCAACGAGATCTTGCATGGTTGCCTCAAAGAACTCAGGCATCATTCTCGACAACATCGGAGGTAGTCCTGACAGTTACTCAAATAGTGATGGTCAAAGCTCTGATATTAGGTATAACACCTCGGCTACTGGATCTGCCGCAGCTAACGGAACTTTATGGGATGCCGCAACTTCTGAGGCTTATATTCAGTTCTTCCCTAACGGATTCGCAAAAGCAATTGCAACTGGCGATACAAAGGCTGTTTACAATAACGATGCTGCGCTAAACAGAACTGTTGCGACGGGAGGCGTGTTTATTGCCTCTGGAAGTCACGATGATGCCACAACAGGAGGCATGGTCATCCGAGCAACCAACGGAAGTTATGTCGATGTTGATAGTGTTAACTTCCTTTTTGCAGTACCAGCATCTAGCTTGTCTGGAGTTGTATATAACTATACTGGATCTGCAAACGAATTTAACGGTATAGAGCCTGGATGTGAGCTAGGTGGAGCAGCGTCAGACGGTGGTGTTCTTTCTGGTGTAACTTATCCGCCTAACTTAGGAGATACATTGGGAGATGCCTCCTCTTGGCAGTTCTCTTACAGCGGGTTTGATGAGTGCTTCTTCCCGCCTCTGGATGGTTCTGCTTATGAACTTAGTGCTTATGGCACGAAAACCCATATGTGGAACATTGCCGATACTTCAAGAATAGTAGCTAAGAACATCCTCATCAATACCAACAACTCTTTCCTAGAGTGTAGCTCAAACAATTATCACGGACCTTCCGGCAAATGGAGAAACGGAGTTGCTCTAGATTATTACGGTCTTTGGGGAACAGCCACAACATATCACGCGGCTGCTAACAACAAGTTTAGAAACTACGGACCATACAGACTACACCTTTCCCACAGAGGAGATATCAAGAGTTACTACGGCGTTAGCGGTATGAACAGACAGGATTCTGAAAACCAGACTACTGTATTTGGTCAAACTGGTGCTGGAGCGTTTATAGATCAAGTAAACTCTCAAGGATATCAGTTCTTTACTGCACAGGCGAAGCCTTTTGATAATGGAGACGGTCAGCAACTTTATTGGATAAGACCTTCCCAACTTTCAGAAGGTTCTATTCAAGGTTACTTGCAGGTTTCTGGTGCTGACTCAATCTTCGGTATGGGTATGCCTTCTCCTTACTCAGGAGTTGCATCCTTTATCCAACCTCCAATAGCTGCTTACCAAGCTAGAAAATACTTCGACACTTACAACTTTGATTCATCGAACAACGTAAGTGCTGCACCAACTGATGATCTAGTGAGCTTGATGCAAGCAACCCCAGGGTTTGCCATACCTCCTGTACACATGGACTGGCAGGGATACTTGAGGAACTGGTTAGATGATAGTGCATCTAACTTGTTTGCGAACTCAAGACACCTTGCAATGAAACAGGTAAACGGAGTTTCTATCTTCCACTCAACCAACAGCCTTGGAGGTGAGGGAAGAGGAGATGACGCAGAAGGCGTAACATACGGACTCGGAGTAAGATCCCTCAACCTATTCGATCTAGATAACTTACTGTAATGGCTAAAAGAATAAAAGAGAATATTCGTTTCTACCTCCCAAATGATCCGTATTTTGCGGAGGTAGACAACCTTCCTATCAGAGATCTTTTGGACAATGATGTTAGGATGCAAGATCAGATCGATGAGCTTGCAGCAAAGCTAGGAACTACCGAAGGAAGAGATAAGTTCAATGAGCTTAGACCTTATGTTAACGCTGTAGAGCCAGGAAAAGTATTCGTAACTCCTGGAACCTTTATGGCTAGACAAACTCTCCCAGCTACGAGAGAAGGTGGTTTGTCAGAGCAGCTAAAATCAGAGGCTGCGACATTTAATGTAAACACTAGACAGGATGATAAAAACTCTTTAAACAGAGCCGCTGGCATAGGCAGAATGTCTCCTGTCCGACTAAAGAAAAATTCAGAGGGGGCGGATCAATCTATCTCTATTGAGCAAGGAAGTTTAGACGATTTCTACTCTGATGCTACCCCTCCCAAGTTTCGCGTTGACCTAGTGTACGCAAAGGGTAATCCAGGCATGGATACCGACTTCGGTAACGCTGAACTAGGTGTTGTTAAGGGAGCATTCTTTCTAAACGGCGGTGGGACATCTGACAGAGATGGCATCCTTCTTCCACGATTTGCAGGAGACGGAGCGGTCACTGATGACGAAGTAGATCTAACCATCGCAAGAATACTCTCCCAAAGAGTTGAGGATGTACAGACTCTAAGAGATACAGGATTCGTAAGAGATAAGATAGACCCTGAGACGGGAAATGTTCTATACACCTCCATTCCTTGCCCAGATGTAGTAAACCTTCAAAACTCCATAAGTGAGTTTTTAGTTCCAAGCGGCATATCTCTAGACGATCTATCAGAGTTTGCTGATTTTGCCTTGAGAGGCAGAAACTATTTCGCACTTCCAATAGCATATGTATTCGTACCTTTCACATACATTGAGGGTACAGCAATCCCTGCTGAGAACATTCTAGATATCCGTCCTTTCTTCTCCACACCAGAGTTAACACTGTACGAAAGACAGGCTATCTTAGGTTCATACAGACCAGGACTTAGAAATAGATTTTTAACGCTAACTGATCCGAAGATCACCGATATCGATTCTATTAACACAACCCAAGACACTACGCTTCAAGATATCTTGGCTAGACTTAGTATTTTAGAGAACGCAGGACCTACAGGAGATAACCTACAATTTCTTCCCGCTGCGTTGAGCGTGGGCAAAATGACAAGAACTTGGACTAGTCAAACCCCAGGAACTTGGCTAATAATTGGACCCGAAGAATATGGTCATAATCAAGGAGCCCCGTATCCTAAAGCCGTCATGTTTGATTTGGCAGGTTCGGTCGCGGGTCCAGATAACAACAATATAGGTTTGAGAGTAGACGTTAACACCTCACCAACGAATAGCGGAACTTTAAGAGAAGTGCTTAGAATGAGTGGTGCTGGTGCTGGTCTAGAAAGAGCGGCTAACAGCTTCTTTGCCGAACCAGACCAAACTACGGGTGAGATTTACTTTCAAGTGACGGTCGGGACAAGCAGATCCGATACGCAAACAATACTAAAATCTATAGCATTCTTATTTTCAAATGATAACTAAATAGTATATGAAATACTATTTGGCTTTTCTGTTTATTTGTGTCGGAATCTTGTCAAAGCTCATCCCCAATTTCAGTAAGCAGACACAGAAAAAACTGACTAAATAGGCAGAAGATAAGTAGATATTTTACGGAGACTTAAATGCGTTACCTAGAAAACAAATCCGAAATGGGCGTAAAGCCAGTTCCCACCAACTTTGTCAGAACCCTGGTAGAAGGCAACGGCTTTTCTTACACCCAGGATGAAAATGTTGAAGACGTTATTTTCTACAAGTCAGGTGAGGATGTTTACCGCGCTACCGAAGAAATCTTTGAGAGCGAAGATGGTCAACTCTATGCTAAGATTGATCAGCTTGATGTCGGTCTGTACGGTCAGCTTCAAGAAAGCGAACTAGAAATCGACAACATCGCCATGATTGGTGATGAGGAGTTCCAGCTTGATGAGACCATGATTGAAGTCGATGGCGAATACTACGCTGCACTTCATCCAACCGCACAAGAGGAACTTGAAGTTCTAACCGTCGAAGGTCGTGAATTCACCTTGGTTGATAGCGAAGAAGAAGCCTCATTCGTTGCTTACCTCAAGGAGAACGAAGACGGCGAATATGAGCTAGTCGAGAACGAAGACGAAGCTGATTTCTATGCTTTTGTCAACGAGATGAAAGACGAGGAAGAAGACGAAGAAGAAGACGAAGAAGAAGAGCCAAAGAAGAAGCCCAAGCAAATGAAGAAGGGCAAGAAGCCCAAGCAAATGAAGAAGGGCAAGAAGGACTGCTAGTAATGGCTGAAAAGACCATCATGGAGAAAGCTGACGAGATTATGAGTCAGTTTGTAATTGGAGCCCCTCTTTCTCAGGAAGAGGGGATCTCTGATCCTACTCCCATGAAGTCAGTAAACTACTCATCCCCTGTCCAACCTCCAAGAGATCTGCCTGAAATGTCAGACGGATTTCGTTCTTCTTTATTAGAGAATATGGGGATTAAAACAGAAGAGCCTGTTCAAGAGCAGCCTGAACCCGAAAAGCGTCAAATGACAATTGAGGAAATGAAGATTGTTCTTCAAGCTGCGAAGATTCTTGGCGAGACAACTTTTGCCGGAGGCTTAGGAGTCAACATGGCTGGAGCCTCCACCTTTCAACAAAAGCCTCAAAAGAAAAAGAAGGCTAAGAAAAAGAAGGTCTGCATGGACTTAGCTCCCTTGAAAGAGTTTGCTTTTACCACAGACAAGAACGCTTGGAAGCCAAGCACAACCTCTATATATGTTAAGCCGACACCCGTTTCTCGTCTAACCAAAGGAGTATTAAAGAAGGTAAAGTAATGGAAAATCTATACGACTTAATTGTAGAAAGTTCTCGCGGTCATCGGAGGCTTCAAAGAAAGCTTATGGCCGGATTAAAAGCTCATAGACAAGCTGGAGGAGGTCCAGCAACTCCTGAACTTGCTAAACTCGCAAGAGCGGTAGAAGCCAAGAGACGGGAAGGTGAAGCTAGAGCAAAGAAGAGTAAGAAGTCCCAGCAAGCAGCACTAAAAGCTCAAGCAAAAGCGGAGGCAAAAGCCCCACAAAAGCCTGAGCGTTACGAGCAACCGGGAGCAGAGGACTACCCAGGAAGAAAAAAGCTAAGGGGACATAGAAGAGGAAGTTTTTAAAATGGAACTAATAAGAGACTACTATGGTTTTGGTCAGGTCGAGATTCTAAGCGAGTCTCGATCAACTGGCGTTATGAAGGTTCGTGGTCTCTTCGGAGAGGCAGAGAAAGTTAACGGCAACAAGAGAATGTATGGTCGAGACACTCTGCGTAGAGAAGTAGAAAAATTACAAGAACAAATCAAAGAAAGAAGACTGCTAGGAGAACTAGATCATCCTTCAAACGAAGTAGTACATTTATCAAACGCGTCACATCTTATCACGAAGCTGGACATGGTTGGCAACCAAATTATTGGAGAAGCTGAAATCCTGGGTACTCCCAGTGGTCGGGTTCTTCAAGAGCTTATTAAAGCGGGTGTCAAAATAGGCACTTCCTCAAGAGCCACAGGATCTGTATCGCCTGTCATGAAAGAAAATGAAACCTACTATCAAGTAGGCGATAACTTGAAGATGATTACTTGGGACATGGTTAGCGATCCATCATGCTATGGAGCGCATCCAACACTCCAAGAAAATCAGCAACTACTAGAGACTAGAGATAGCATCGTATCCAACCTGGACAAACTCAATGCCGAAAAGGTATTACTGTTTGAATTGGAGAGAAGATTACGAAATCGCTAGGAATTTTTCAGTCGTTATAAACGCATATAAATAGATAAATTAGCTATGGCAAACAAAATAGACCAAATCGTTTCAGTCCTCAGTGAAGGTGTTACTGAGGAGAGTATCAATAAGGTCGTTCGTTTGGTTGACCAGATTGTTGAAGAGCGCGTTGAAGAGGCTAACAAACTCATGGAAGCCCGTGTCGCTGCGTTCGTTCGCAACAAGGTCGAGAGTCTGAAGGACGTTGCCAGAGAAGAAGTCCTCGCTGAGAGCGGTACTGCAAGAGAACTAGAATTGTTCCGTGCTATCAAGACTCTCGTAGCTTCAGAGATCGCTGGCGAGGATATCGAGAACATGGCTGCAACCTACGAGAAAGAGATCGAAGGTTTGCAGGAATCTGTTCAATCTCTCAACACCAAGCTAGACGAACAACTACAGAGAAACAAGCTTCTAGAAGAGCAAAACGAAGTTCTAAACGAGTCAGTAACTGACGCAGAACACGCAAAGAATCTTTTAGAGGCCAAACTCGGTTCCGAATTCCACGGTTCCGATGCAGCCGAGGTCGTGACTAACGATCCTGACCGTCCCTCAGTGAGTGAGGCTGCATTACACAATCGCTTCCTAACCGAAGACGTTATCGGTCTTTCTCGTATCAATCGAGGTATAATCTAATGCTTACAGAAAAAACTAATCCGCTAGTTCAAAAGTGGGAGCCAATTTTGGAGGGCATCGATGATGCCGCAATTAGAGAAACTACGGCAACCCTTCTTGAGAACCAAGCCCGTTCAATACTTAACGAGTATGAGAAAGAGCATGGTCAGGTTCTTGAGGAGCAAACCTTCGTAGGTAACCTAGGTACTTTCCAAAAGTTCGCATTCCCAATCGTTCGCAGGGTCTTCCCTGAACTAATTGCTAACAAGATCTGTGGTGTTCAGCCCATGCAAGGTCCAGTCAGCCAAGTATTCTACATTGGCTTTACTCGTCAGTATGGTGCAACTCCAGATAAGGATACTGCTTACAGCCGTTTCAACCTAACTTACGGTGGTCGTACTCCAGTTGCTAACTCAGATGGTGGCATCGATATCGACGCTGGTGTATCAAGCTATGACCAGCTAGGTTTCTCCGCCCAGGGTTCAAACGATATGACCGCAGCTTCAGGCACTGTTGGTGGTCAAATCGCAAACTGGCCGAGTTCAGTAAACGGTGACTACATCGGTGCTAAGTTCAACGTAAGTGCTGGTGAGCGTTTGGCAGGTACCGCAATTCCTGAGCTAAACCTCCACATCGAGCAGCAAGCTGTAACCGCTAGAACCAGAAAGTTCCGCGCTCTCTGGACCCTAGAGGCTTCACAGGACCTTCGTGCTTATCACAACCTCGATCTAGAGCGTGAGCTAACTGACCTTCTCTCAAAGGAAGTTCAGCTTGAGATTGACCGAGAGCTAATCGAAGATATTCGTTATCTTGCCTACGACTACGCTACTGGTGGCGGCTTCAACCGCGAAACCCTCAAGCAGCCAAACGCTAACAACTTTGGTACTGATGGTGTTGACTTCACCCCCGGCAACTTCCTATACGAAGTAAACGGTGGTTCAGGCGATACCGTCGCTGGTACTTCAGATCCTGCTGGCACTGATCGCAACGTCTTCCTTGTTGACTTTGCTTCAACTGCACTCGGTCTAGCTCCTCGTCACGTTGGCGAAGTCTACGCTAACCTGCTCGCAGCAATTAACTTTGCTTCACAGGATATCTACAAGACTACTCTCCGTGGTGGTGCTAACTTCATCGTTACTTCACCTTTCCTCGCTGCTGCTCTCTTCTCAGCTTCCAAGCTAGAAGGTGGTGCACCAGCGGCTGAGATCGGCACTCTAGGTGCTTCAATCCAGTACAAGGGTAAGTTCCAGGGTCAGTACGACGTTTACGTCGATCCACTCTACCCCGATGACGAGATTCTAATGGGTTACAAGGGTAATTCACCCATGGACGCAGGTTATGTTTACGCTCCGTACATCCCAATCCAGATGCTACCAAACGTAACCGATCCAGAGACCTTCCAGCCCAGAAAGGGTTTGCTTACCCGCTACGGTAAGGTCGCTGTTTCACCTGAGTCACGATTCTACAGAATCATCCGTGTAGTCGGTAGCTCTGCTAACTTCCTACTCGCACCATTCGCCAAGCCTACCCGCTAATAGCTGAATGATCTAAAATAGCCTGTTCCTCAAAAAGGGGGAACAGGCTATTATCTGTTTATGCACAAATAATTTCTCTATATAACTTAGGATGGCAAGTTTCGATACATTTTTGGATGCTGATTATATCACTCCATCTACGAGGTTCGGCATTACATTTGGTAAGCTGAAAGGCACTGCAAACAGCTTGCAGTCATCCGCAATTGAAACTCCTGGCGAAATAGACTACGATAGTCTAAACAGAAGAAGATTCTCCGACACAGTTGCTTTTCAGGACTTCTACCAGTCAATTGCTGACTTTGTAAAGGCTAGGCTAGGACATCCTGTTGTAAGGGTAGAGCTTGCAGACTTTCAGATTGCGACAGCCATTGATGAGGCTATCAGCAAGCTAGACTACCATGCTCCTGATTGGTGTCTAAACTACTGTACCTTTACCACACAAGCTGGAATAGCTTACTACAAGCTGCCAAAGTTTGTGATGAACAATCTACAACTTGCCACCTATAAGAAGACCTTGTTGGCAATCAACCAGCAGAACGGAACACTTGAGTTCGACTTCTGGCTAAAGTATTTCCAAGACTTTTTTGTATACGATAATTTCTATGTAGGGGATTTGTATATCATGCAAGCCTACCTAAAGGAAATTAGAAAGGTTCTCGGCAAGGACGGTATGTTCCGTGTAGTAGACGGGCAGTTCCTGTTCATCACTCCTACTCCTTTAGGGGACACCGACTCTGAGGATGTAGTGGTCATGTTTAAGTCACTGAACTCAGACACTTTACACCACTACTACATTAGCTGGATTCAGAGATTCTCACTAGCGGTGTGTAAAGGCATTCTGGGAGAGATCAGAGGCAAATACGCCCAACTCCCTTCGCCTACAGGAGGAGCAGTCCTAAACGGTCAGGCTCTTATCCAAGAATCTGCCAATGAGCAGCAAATACTAATAGAACAGCTATTGACAGAAATAGAAGAGCCTCCAACATTCTCAATCTTCTAATGTCTAAGTTCCACAATCTTTACTCAAAAACTTACATGGACGTAAAGGAGGAGCTTCTCCAGTTTGAGAAAAACAACAGGTATACTGCGGACTTCTTCAGAGATCTCACTGAAGCCATGATAGGTAATCTAAAAGATCTCTACGTTATCGATCAAGACGAAAAGGTTAATGACGAGATAGAGGTTATTTTTGGTAATCAGGAAAGGGCTGTAGCAAAGATGAACGAGGACAGAACCCTAAAGCTCCCTCTAGTCTCTGTTACCATAGCTGGCAATGTTCCTACTTTTGAACGAAAAAGACCAGACTTCAACCTGATAACAGAAAGAATCTTCGTTAGATCTGAGAGAAGAGCCTATCGCTTAATAAGTTTTTCTCCTAAACCAGTAGATCTAGTTTTCCGTATAAACCTATATTCAAAATACTTGGAAGACCTAAACCAGCTTACCGAACAGATTGAAGATAAGTTTCAACCGTTCCTTAGGCTAGAGACCAAAAACGGTAACTCAACACACGCCTTCATAGACAGTTCTACAGATCAGTCTGCTTTTAGCGTAGCTGACAGACAGGATAGAATCGTTCAGAAATCTTTCTCTATTACCGCTCAAGGGTACATCCCTAGACCTAAGTTTATTTTAGCCTCTAATGGCAAGCTTAAACCCCTTAGCGGTGACAGGCTAGAGCGTGAGATTGTTGAAAGTATAGCTCAAGATCCAGAGCCCCGTTTAAATTTCTAAACAAAGAGTAGTATTAAAGACAGGCGATTCTGATATTTACGGCTAACTTCCTGAAAAATCCTTGGACTGTAGCCAGTATATAGATAAATAAATAGAGATTACAATGTTTGAGCCTGTAACCATCAATTCTTCAACTCTCAGAGGAGGTCACTATAGACTTCCTCCTGCGTCTAGGATAGTTTTGCAGGAGATTCCTGGTAATACCAAGAAGAGCCAACCCAAAATTGTCCAAACAGAAGTAAAAACAGTGGTGGAAATTCAGAATCTTTCTCAGCAAAACATCGAGATAATCATGATCGAAGGATCAGAGCCAAAGCATTACGCTTTGACCGCTGGGGGAGTTCTGACTGTCCCATATTCAGATCTATCAACGTCCACAAGGAACCTCATCTCAAGAGGTATGTTACAGGTAATCTACAAGTAGGGGAAAATAAATGGTTAATTTTGTAAGTCCAGGAGTTTACACAGTCGAGAAAGATTTCTCTGACTATATTCCAGCAATTAATCCTAGTGTTGTTGGTGCTGTCGGCTTTGCATCCAGAGGTCCTATAAACGACCCGACATTAGTAACGGATGCTGGCAACCTTTTAAAAGTCTTTGGTAGACCTGATCAAACAACTGGTGGTCAGGGTCTATGGGGTGCATACAACATCTTGGAGAGAACTAACTCCATGTATTTTGTTCGCGCTGCCACTGAAGCCGCTTCATCAGCATTTATTACTGTTCCTCCAGGAACTCCTGCTGTTGTAAACGTTTCAGGTCTAGACGGCACAACCTATCAGCACGTTTTCTTTGTCGATCTTTATAACGGCACTACCGGAGCAAAGACTACTGATTCCCCTTACGTCTTTGTTGTACCAAAAGGTTCAAACGTTGCTTCCTCAATGGAAGTTCTCAACAACAAGTACGTTACAGAAGAGTTTGAAGTAACGGTAGAAAAAATCTCAGCCGATCACGCTGCTTTTGTAACTAAAGCTGCTGGCGATGATCAGGTAATGCAAGTTAGAACTTATGCTTGTAGCTCAACTGATGGTTTCTCTTCATTCACCGCTGATCTTGCCGCTGGTGGCAACGGTCTGCCAATGAGAGGTGACGGAGGAACTTATGCTGTTCCTGTAGAAAGCGATGTTGTCACTGAAGTTGGTACTGTTTTTGCGGGAGACCTTTCAAGCTATGTTACCTACTTAGGCGTAAAAGGTTATACCGATGCCTCAGACCAAAGCGTCAGTGGTATTTCAGGAATGAAAATTTTCGGAAACCCATCCTGGTCTGTCTTTGACGATACCGCAAGCATTCCTGATGGATACTTTACCGCTTCAGGGGCTATTATCACTAACCAGTATACTCTAAAATCACTTGGAAATACTTTAGCGACAAGCTTACAGGACAGCGTCCCAGCAGGTCTTAGAAGTGCTATTGCTACGGTTCCTTTCTTCGATAGTAACCAATACTTAAACTGGGTAGGTCCAGTAGCCTGTTCAACGGGTAACAGGTACTCTCTCAGTGGGACTGACGGTGGTGGTCTAACCTTCTATTCTCTGCATCCTGGTGCTGGCTACAACTATGCCGTATCCTCCACCAACCAAGGCAATAAGACTTACGGTTTGAGAACTGTTGTCTCAGGCAGAAGAGGTAAAGATTCAACCGTTCAAGTTCAACTAGACGGTGCAACAGCGGAAAGCTATTTAGTAGACTTCCAATCAAACTCTGATGCATTAGGAACTTCTGTAAACAAAGTTCTTAACTTCAACACCTACAACAACGAAAACACTTCCGATGATTACTATGTCGCTTATAACAAGCTCGCGACAGACGTAACTTCTGGTGTACCTTCAACCTCTGTTGCCAAGGCAAGCTTTGAAGTTCCCACAGCTTACAGCGGCGTTACCGTAATTAGAAGTTACTGGGGCGATACTGCTTCAAACCCGATTACAAGATTCGGTGCAGCACCAACAACAGCTGCAAGAGATCTTGAGCAAAGATATGTTAAGCTTGCAGACGGTACTTACGATCTAGCCCAAGGTGTAAACGGTGATGCTGCTGACCACGGCGGAAGTATGTCAGACGCTTCCGTTAAAGCAGCGTTTATCGGCAGCCAAGAGGCAAGAACTGGTATGCAAGGCTTCAGAGATGATAGCCTAAACATCAGTATGCTCGCCATCCCAGGTGTAACCGAGCAAAACATCATCAATGCGGCTGTATCCCTGTCAGAAGAGACCCAAAACTTCTTGCTGGCTACTGCACCTCCTGTCGGTCTAGCTTCTGTACAAGAGGCTATCAACTGGCATAACGGCGACGATGCTACAAGATCAACTTCACTAAACAGTTCCTACGCAACCGTAACTTGGCCTTGGATAAAAGTATTCAACGTCTTTACAGGTGCTGATGAGTACATCGACCCCGCAGTCTTTGCGATCAGACAGTACGCCTTCACCGATCAGGTAGCTGACCCATGGGTAGCCCCTGCTGGCTTCACAAGAGGCAGATTGGTCAAGCCCGTAGATGTCGAGTTCGTACTCAACCAAGGCGACAGAGACGCTCTATACAGCGGTGGAAACGTGATTAACCCAATCGTTAAGTTCCCTCAGCAAGGTCTAGTACTCTTCGGTCAAAGAACTACTCAGAGAGCCCCCACTGCCCTAGACAGAATCAACGTTCGCAGACTAATGATCTCCTTGAGAAAGGCTATCCTAGCAGGAACAACTAGATTCGTCTTTGAGCCAAACGATGCTGTAACCAGAAGAAGAGTCACCGAAGCTCTTCAACCTCTCCTCCAGGAGATCAAGGACCGTCGCGGTATAACTGCTTTCAAGATTATCTGCGACGAGACTGTCAACACTCCAATACGAATCGACAGAAACGAACTTTGGTGCAAGGTCATTATCCAACCCACTAAGGCTGCTGAAATCGTAGTGTTTGAGTTCAATGTAACTAACCAGACTGGCGGTATTGCCGCAGTAGAATAAACCACTATATAAAGTAGAATGGTCTTCAACGTAGATTCAGTAGACGAGTTCTTCAGACAAACTGAAAGAGCCCTTGACATCGACATTACTGATGGTCACAGACTCGTACACCAATACGATTCTTTTAGAGCTTATAGCTGGATTGTCAGAATCCCTGATGTCAGCGAGCTTGTTCAAAATGTCGAGAACACCTTCAACTTCTCAGACGGTAATGACATCCTATCCCTAGCTGCAAGAAAGATCTCAGGTCTATCTTTCAGCGTAGGTGTCATCCAAGCTGACAAAGTAAACGATAAGTTCCACTATCCTGGCAGACCGACAACTAACCCTGTCACCTTCACATTCGATAACCTTCTAAAGGGCGATGTTGAAAAACTTCTGTACACTTGGATGAGAACTTCATACGACCCAATCTTTGGTGTCCATTCCTCACCCGTTGTAGCTGGCGATCAGTTCAAGAGAACCATCGAGATCATCCAACTCGATCACCAAAGAAACCCTGCCAAGCTAATCAAGCTCTACGGTGCTTTCCCAACTAAGTACCAGATTCAGGATCTAGATTACGCCAACGAAGCATTCAACACCATTGAGTGCGAGGTCAAGTATGACTTCATGACCGTTTACAACGTCGAGGACAACGCCTTTGAGAACTTCCTCGGGTCAATCATACCGGGACTATAAAATTAAAATAATTTTTTTAATAACTTAGGCTCCTCATTCTTATATTAGATGGGGAGCCATATTTACTATGGGCGACATTCTAAACTACTTCCATAAGAACTACCAGAAGGTAGGGATCAATCTATTTGAAGGTCCGAAAAAGAAAAAGCCGAGAGACTACAATAAATACTTTCCTACGAAAGCAGACGGAACACCACTAGGTCCAGAAGATTACCAACAGATCTTAACTGCCGCTCAGTCGCCCAGAAGCCAGCCTACAGAAGAGATAGCAAAGCAAAACTCAGAGGCTGGCAATCCGTATGTGTTCTTCACCTATCGGGATGGATTCGGTGATAACTATGTATTCAAAGACGGAGCAGGAGATACTCACCGTATTGATCAAGTTGATTACAAAAATTTTGTAGCTGAGATACAAAGAAGAATAAAGGATAAAGAGATAGCAGACGAAGCTCCGCCTGACATTGTTTCTACCGAGGAGCAAGAGAAGTTAAATACTGAAACCATACAACATCAAGCATACGAATTCACAGACGAAGAGAAAGCAGAGGCAGCACAAGCCCTAAAGAAATCTGGGGTTAAAGACCTCGACGATCCAGATAAAGCAGTAGAGCAGCTTGCAGCATTTCTAACAGAAGATCCAAATAACCTGACAGGGTTCATCGCAAAGTTCTGGAAGTCTGTGTACGGCTCTGCACAAACCAGAGATCTTCCCCCAGCAGTTCAGAAAGAACTCTTTGATATCCATATAGATTACTACAAGATTGCATCTCTAGTTGATGACAACGGAGTAATTCGACAAGAAGATTTAACCGAGAGAATGAAGGATGTTCTAGAGACAACCTACTCAAGAGACTCTTGCAAATCTTTGTGGGCAGGAAGCTTTTCTAGTAGGTCAGCAGCACTCCAAAGAGTAGCCCCATCTTACGCAGGTTGGTTTGACGGATTAGATCCGACTGGAGACCGTGAGATAGATAACTACGGGTTTAGCGTGAAGAGAGGAGGTTCAAGCCTCAAAGCCATGAGACTTGGCGATCTGCAAGACAAGCTATGTGGTGCAAAGATCGTTGATGGTTTGGGTAATGAAGAACCTCTTGTAAAAGCTTCAAGTTCTGAAGGCGGAGTAGCTCTTAGAGCAATAAAGACTAGAAAGGAAGATATTATTGTCAATGCTTTGAACCTCGCTATAAACAGAAATCACTATAATGAGGAACAAACCCGCGAGGCAATTGAACAACTTACTGCTGCTGTCACCGATATCGTGGAGCAGTCCAAGCAAGTAGGCGAAGGGTTGGGGGTTCTTCTAGGAGAAAGCCAAGAAGCATTGGTAGGTGATTTACAGGAGATCTTAGGAGACTCCTTTGATGTTACGACAACCGAAGAAGCTGTGAAAAGCTTCCTGGCTGCTACTCTCAAGGAGACCTATGCTTTTGCTTCTCTTATAAAAAAGATTGGTATTGTCCCCGTCGAAGTTGTATCAACGGGAAGATTCTCTTCTACCTCTGACAAGAGAGACTATCAATTTAAGTTCCAGACTCCAGAACAGGCAAGAGAATTTGAATATAAGTATGAAAAAGCAACGGGCATAAAGTTAGATAAGACAGGAGAAACTTCAATCGGTGTTTCCGTAAAAGCGTATCTAAGCTCCTCTATGAAAGGTGGAACAGGATCTGTAAACAAGCTGTACGGAACCTCAGAAAAAGCCCAAAGACTAAGACAAGAAAGAGATCAATCCTTATTCGATTCAACCGTCGCAGACCCAAAAAAGAAAGGAGATATTTATAGAAGCCTTATTGAAGGAAGAGAGATATACGACTCAAACGTCAGCCTCCCCCTAAGACTAACTAGCGACCAATCCCTTTCCCCAGAGCAACTATCACACAGCCTTGAAACTATCGCTGGTGCTTTGACAAACATGAAAGGAAAGAAGACAAATATTGCTACCACCGTGCTTATAAATAAAGCTTTAGAAAGCTATAAAGATTACCTTTCTAAAGGTCCGACTGATTCAAAGTCTTTGGGAGAGATAGGACACGTTCTCAGTAAGGCTATGAGAGCGTCAGAAGCATCAAAGAGTGAATCCAATCTAAGAGCCTTAGCTACCACTGAGTTCTTTGATAGTGTGTTTACCCCTGAAGATGAGATTGTATCTATATCCCACAACGGAAAGCAATACAACACATCTGCCCATAAGCTAATGTTCCACATTCTTGAGAACGGAACACCTCGGATGAACAAGGAAGGAAACTTTTACTTTGAGATGGGAGGAGTCAATATTGGTTCCACCGCCTTCAGCAGAAAAGAAGGCAGAAACATTCTTGCGATGTCATTCAACGCAGAGGCACTTCTAGAAGATGGAATCCTCACAGAGATCGAAGGAGACAAAAAAGCTCTTCAAGCACTCGGTGAAATGAGATCCGAATTAGACAAAGAAGATGTCCTTGGAAAGTTTAATCAACTCATCGAATTGATACAGAAAGCAATTACCGGGTAATTTAGCCTTATCGATTCCTGGAACATTGACGTTTGTTATTGCGATTGCTTTTCGTCTATCTTTCTTGTAGACTAGCATCCAATCCTTTCCTGCCTTCTTTCCATCTCTTTTAGCCTGTTCTATGAACTCCCATAGCTTGGACTTCCTGTTCAGCACATCGTCCAAGTTTACTTTGTAACCGTTCTTACACTCGATTACAAACCTGAAATTTTGTGGAGTTATCAGGTCGCCATATACTTTAATATGCTCGGGAAGGGCATGGGTCGTAGCAAAAGCTCCCGATCCAGGAGACCTACAAAAATCGGTTGTCTCAAAGGTTTCATTAAGAATCTTAGCCACTGAGTTCTCGTATCGATTCCCTTTAGCCTTTCCATTAACCCTTGTTTTTCTTTTGGTGAAGTCACCATTAGAAAGAATATCTTCATAATCTTTCATAAACTATAATAGTAATATGGCGAAAGAAAAAACCGAAAAACTTTCAGGAACAAAAATTAACTCCTCAGGCAGACGAACCAAGATCTACATCAAACTAGATCAAGAAGAGTCCGAAGGCTGGGAGCAGATCCTCCAAATGCTCTCAGGAGCAGGTGAGACTGTAAACGCAGATGAGCTTGCCAAGGCATTCCTCATGCGTGGTGCAAATGCGTTCCTGGCAGAACTTAGAGAAGTTGCCCAAAAAGCTCAGGAAGAGCAGGAAGGCAGCGAGCAAGAAGAATCTAAACTTATAGTACCGGATAGCAAAATCATTGTCCCATGAGATCAGTAATTGAACTGTGTTCCGAAGAGGACGTAAACAGCGTCTTCAAGAACAAAGTGAACAAGGATTTTTATGTCCTCTACACCAGCCTTTGGCAAGAAACTTGTGAAAAGATCTCCGATCTCTTAGAAGATTGGAAAGATCAAGAAGGGGAGGAGACATTGTACGTCATCAACTCTTGGGATACCCCGGCTGCCTTTGCGTCGTATTCGATCACGGTATCTCCTTCTTTGATGCACGTTTCAGACGGAAAGATTAGTTCCGTGGACATAGAGTATCCTAAGATCTACGACTTCTTCATCGTAGAGGAGACTACTCAAGAGGCTTAATAAAACCTTCAGGCGTCTTGTTCTCACCTTTTATATCTCTATATTCGTGCAGCTTCTCTTGATACCTTTTGTTTTTGGTATACTGAAGCTTGAGATGATTGAGAATAGAGGTGGTAAAGTAGTTGAAGGCTTTCCCTTTTTCTGGACTAAAGTTTGGAAGAATTTTTAAGATGAGCAAGAAACATTCTTGTTTTGCGTCATCGAAATCGACTTTAAACTTGAAGCTGTGGATAATGCTGCTGATGAGTAGATCAAACATCTTGAAAATCTCCTCCTCAAACTGCTCAGGGTCTCTCTGGTAGTTAAGTATTGTCTGCTCAAACTCCTTATTGTTTATATAGTGAGTTTTTTTCTTTTTGCTTGCCACGACTAATGTAAGTATGGACCTACACAGTATTTCAGATAATTTCCGCAAAGAAGATATATTTCGTGAAGAAGTACGTCCCTCCGATATTCTGTTCCTTCACGAAAATTATATTGAGGACACCGTAAATAAAGAAGTACTACCGTATACTCCAGCGGTATTGAAGACTCTCTTTGATTGTCTAAATGAGGCTGGTATACCTCCCGAAAAGTTTAACTGCTTGGGAGTCGTTAAGTGGGTTGGTGCATCTGACCTAACCCTTCTCAACGAGGATATCGAAAAGTTCCGAGAGATGCTATGGGAAGATCTTGATAAGATCCAACCGAAAGTAATCGTAACCTTTGGAACGGTCCCCCTTAGAATCATTAGTAAGCACCGCAGCGTCGGTGAAAGGCAAGGTGTACCTTTTGAAATGGAGGATGAAAAAGGGAGAGTCATCAAGGTTCTCCCTACCTTCAACCCCATCTCCGTTCACAGCGAGCCTGTATACAGAACACAGTTTATCGAAGACTTGTTCAACGCGTACAACTGGCTACGAAGTGATGACAGACCGAAGAGGTCTAAGAACTATTTTACAGCAAAGACTGTAGAAGAAGCTCTGGAAGTAATCAAGAAGTATGCGGAGTCTGAGGAATCCATAGCTATCGATATCGAGACAACTGGTCTTGACCACAAGCTAGACAAGATGCAGACCATCGGATTCTCTAAGGCCAAGCATGAAGCAGATGTAATTCCTATACATCACCCAGAGGCGGACTTTAATGAAGATGAGATCCAGACGATCCTCACAGCCCTACAGGACGTATTCATCAACGGGGCTAGAAAGTATTTGCAGAACTGCAAGTTCGATATCAAGTTCCTTATGAACTCTGGTATCACTAGGTTCCGAAAGATCTACGATACACAGATACTACACTCCCTGATTGACGAGAACAGAAGGCATGGTCTCGCTTCAATTGTAAGACAATATTTTCCAGAAGAGGTAATGTAATGCTTACGGTAACTTCCCCTAACACTGTTGATTGGGAGAATATGCCCCTTGATGAGATGGCTTACGGTAATGCCATTGATTGCGATCTCACAAAGAGATGTGGCGATCTTATGGTTGATGAGCTAGATTATCTTGGCTGCCTAGATCTGTATGAGAACTGTTTGTCCTTGATCCTGCCCATCATGGCAGAAGTAGAGAACAAAGGTCTTCTTGTAGACACTGACGAACTAAATGATATCGGAAGTCTTCTAGAGACAGAGATCGAAAGAATAGAAAACAAGATGTTTACCATTTTGCCCAAGGGTTCTTTTGAGAAAGGAGAAGTAAACTTTGCTTCCCCTAAGCAACTAGGAGAGGTCATGTTCAGCAGCAAAGGCTTGAAGATGACTCCTAGAATGTGGTCTGAAAAGACTGGCGAACCCTCCACTAGTGAGGCACACATTAAAGATCTCTCTAAGGATCTTCGCAGAGACAAGAAAGCTAACGAGAGTCGTATTGAGTTTCTTGATTGCTTGCTTGAATACCGCAAGCGTGTGAAGCAGTTCAAGACTTATGTTAACGGTATCAAGTCTGCTCTTGAGTACAACGGTGACGGTCGTGTGTACTCGCAATACAACTTCGCAACAGTTGTAACGGGCAGACTATCCTGCTCTGCACCCCAAGTTAAAAAGCGTGTGGAAGGAAAGAGGGGGAAGGTCAACAAGATCTTCAAAAAGGGTGTCTCTTTCCACACGCTACCCCGCCCAGACGAAGAAGGTAAGGATAGAGTTAACATCCGAGATATGTTTATCGCGGATAATGGCTACACATTCCTAGCCGCCGACTATTCCGCAGCAGAGCTACGGGTTCTTGCTCATGTGTCGCAAGAGCCTAACTTGATCCAAGCGTTTAAGTCTGGAGAAGACCTACACAAGTATACTGCAAGCCTAGTATACGGCAAAACAATCGACAAGATCACAAAGAAGGAACGACAGATCGCCAAGAGCGTGAGTTTCCTAATTGTGTATGGCGGTGGTCCTGAGAAACTAGCTGACCAAGTAGGCATCTCAATCGAGGAAGCAAAGGATGTTTTCTTCAAGTTCTTCAAAGCTTACCCCGGCATTAAGTTCTGGATGGAAGCCACGGCTGCAAGCATTCGTGAGAAGAAGTATTCGGAATCAATCTTTGGTCGCCGTAGACACCTTCCTAATGTGGACTCCCCAAACAACAAGTTGAAGCATCAGGCTATACGACAAGGCATCAACTTCATCATCCAGAGCAGTGCTTCAGATATCATGCTTCACGGTATCCTTTCTCTGTATGCACGATCACGAAAGATTGGTCTAGAGATTTTGGCTACCGTACACGACTCCATCGAAGCACAAATCCCTCATGAGAAAATTTCTGAGGCTGCTGAAATTATGAGGTCTTCCTTGTCGGACACCTCAATATTTAAGAAGTTGTATGACATCGACTTTGCAGTCCCTATGGCTGTGGATGTAGAGATCGGCTCTTCTTTCGGAGACGTAAAGGAAGCCCATTTCGATGAAAAAGGAAACCTAACCAATGCCCAAGAACTCAGCGAATATGTCCAGACAAAAGCGAATAGTCGTTCTTACTGATCTGCATATAAGGTGTGATTACTATCATGGCTATCTGGAAGCTCAGATAGATACCCTAACTAGGCTAGTAAACAGTAAGCCTACCGACATTGTAATTATAAACGGGGATATCTTCCACAAGAGAAACCCCAAAGGACAGGAGCTTCTAGCTTTTCAGACTCTTCTGGACGGTTTTAAATGCTCGGAGATTATCATTAACAGAGGTAATCACGATACCGTAAGAAAGGGAGATAGCACCGAAACAACCCTGTCCTTGTTTAGGGACAAGGCTCAGATCTGTGTAGACAGAGAGCGTGTCCATATTGCAGGGCAAGACTTTCACATCATTCCTCACTTTGAAGACGATGAGAAGCTGATCGAGTATCTCAAAGAGGCAAGCTCTGAGAAGGCTAATGTCTTTGGTCACTTTGGCTTTGACGGTTGCGTGTCAAACGGAGCTTATGCTTATGACTCGTATATCAAGAAGTCTCATGTCAGACCCAACAAAGACGGGTTCGCATTCCTAGGACACATCCATGTTCCAAAGATTTATAATGAAAACATCTACCTCCTTGGTACACAGTATACGACCTGCTTTGGAGAAGCAAACAGAACTCTTTACTGTCACGATATCGTGATCGATAAGTCTGGTATGAAGGTGAACAGAACTCCTATTGAGTTCGGCATCAAACACTTCCAATGCCACCTTGAAGAGTTGCCACAGTTATCTAAGAAGTTCAACTTCAAGAACTTTTATAGTTTACTGAGACTCAAGCTAGATCACATGGACGGTGGTGTAGAAGAGGAACTCAAGAACAATATCTTTTCTAAGTACGATATTAACCAACTGGAGATTGTCTTTGAAGACATCCTACCAAAGTTTGGTTCTGGTCACGTCCCTCATGCGAGGATTACAACTATTGACGATGACCTTATCGACAAGTACATCACCGAAAGCGATTCTATCTTTAGCAGATCTGAGTTGCTAGACGGCTTGAATAAAGTTCGATCCTATGAAGATTAATAGAGTAGAAATAGAAAACTTTCTTTCGGTCCAAAAGGCTACAATCGACTTCGATAAACTAAGCAATCTAGTTCTTGTTAAAGGCAGGAACAAAGATGTAAAGCCAGAGTCATCTAACGGTGCTGGTAAAAGCACTATCATCGAAGCGGTTGTGTTTGCACTGTTCGGAAAGACCCTCCGTAAGACTTCTGCAAAAAGCCTCAAGAACTTTAACACGAAAGGTAAGTGTAGCGTAAAGCTGACCATCAACGATAACATAGTTATCGAAAGAGTCAAAAGTCCGCCTCAACTGAAACTCCACATCAACGGAGTAACGGAGATCCAGGACTCCATAGCGTCTACACAGAAGCGTCTTGAGTCTCTGCTCAACACGAATATCAACATCTTCCTAGCTTCTATGGTGTTCGGACAAGAGAACAGCATGAGCTTTCTCACAGCAACCCCGGAAGAGAAGAGAGATATCCTACAAAGCTTTCTGAATATGCAAGAACTGTTTGCACACAGGACTGCGATTAAAAAGCTCAAGTCGCAATACACAGCAGACAAAAAAGTCAAAACTGCGTTGCTGTCCGAAACCAACGGAAGGATTACTGAGATCTCGGATAAGCTAAATACTCTCCGTAAATACAGAGAGGACTATAACAAGCTGATGACTAAGTATCAGAAGTCCTTTCTAAGAAAGCATTCTATGTCTGAGATAAGAGAACTTGAAAAAGTCAAAACTCAGAAGGAGCAACAGCTACACAAACTAGAGCTAGATTTACAGTCCTTGAACAAGGAGATAGTTTACAACAAAGCTCGCATCGATGCTTTGGAAGACTTCAAGTGCGAGCATTGTGGAAAGCAGTCATCTGATACAGAGCTAACAATCTCAAACTTGTTTAATGCGGTCAAAGAAAACTCTGAAAAGAAAAAGAAATTAAGTAAAGATATCGAATCTCTTAAGAAGAAGATAGACGATATCTCTATCCCTATCTCCGATAGAGAACTAGATGTTGCTGAACAAATCAAAGACAGCAGCAACAAGATCTCGTTGCTCAACGATGACAAGAAATCAAAGAAGAAAGATGCTTTAAAATACGGAAAAGATCTGGCTGACCATAACAAAGATTATGAAATTATGCGGTTCTGGGAACAAGCCTTCTCGGAATCTGGCATGGTAAAATTTGTTATCCAGAACATATTGTCGTTTTTTAATGACAGGGCGAACTTTTATCTTAGTACGATCACCAAAGGGGTGTTCACCGTAGAGTTCAACGAGACTCTAGAGGAACAACTTTACAATAACGGTACTGAGTGTTTCTTCGACTCACTTTCTGGAGGAGAGAAGAAGAGGGTATCTCTAGCCGTAACTCTAGCCCTTAACGATCTTTTAGTACTTTCTGGAAAAGAAAGATCCAATCTAATCTTCTTTGATGAAGTCGCTGATTCTCTAGACGAGGTGGGGATGAAGGGACTCCATGAGCTTATCGAAGAGATCACAAAAGAGAAGAAACTCTTTTTGATCACCCACGATGAGTATTTACTATCCTTGGTAGAGGATGATGCGGAAGTTTTAGATGTCATAAAAAAGAACAAAATAACCTCATATAGCCGTAGATAAATGACCAAACCTATCAATATTAGACCATATAAAGACCGTCTTCTCATCTTCCAAAAGGAGATGCCCAAGGAATCAACAGGAGGTATCATCCTGCCTCCAAGCTCCGCAGGAAAGAAAGTTAACGAAGGGGTTGTAATCTCTAAAGGACACGATGTTTCGGATAATATTGCAGAAGGCGACTATGTTATTTTTGGAGAATACGACGGAGAGCCGTTGAAATTTGGAGGAGAGGAATATCACCTAATCATTGAAGAGGACATTAGAGCAGTACTAGAACAAGAAGATGGAAATTAAAGAGAACTCATTAAGCGAAACTATTTTTCGGGACAAGTATGCCTTCCCCGGTGAGACCAAGTGGAAGGAGTTAGCCAGACGGGTTTCAAAATCAGCGGCTATCGCTGAACAACCCGAAGATGTAGCAAACACAGAGAAGAAGTTTTTTGACGCTATTAACTCGGGAGACTTCTGCCCTGGAGGCAGGATTCTATTTGGATCTGGAAGACCAAAGCAGAACCTACTTAACTGCTATGTTCTAGATCCAGAGGACAGCGTTGACAGCATTTCAAAGACCATCGCGGATATGTACAAGATCTCCTGCGGTGGTGGCGGTATCGGTTTCAACTTCTCAAAGATTCGTCCCAAGGGCGATGACATCTCAAACATCCCCAATAGCGCACCAGGATCTATTTCTGTAATGCGTATGGTCAATGAGATCGGAAACCATGTACGCGCTGGTAAGAATCGTAGAACCGCTCTCATGGCGATTCTCAATGTTGGTCACCCAGACCTCCTTGAGTTCCTAGAGGTCAAGCTAGACCGTGGAGAGCTTACCAACTTTAACATCTCAGTAGCCATCACCAACCGCTTTATCGAAGCTGTTGAAAACGACGAAGAATGGCACTTTACTTTCGGCGGTAGACACCAGAAGTATTACCGCTATTCTGTAGAGCGAACTTCAAGCGGTGAAATGGAAAAGATTCATGTCGTGGCTAAGTCAGAAGAAGACGCCTTGAATCGTGCAAAAATCCATCACCTAAAGAGCTTTGATGATACTTTTGATAACGCTGTGCATGATCCCCTTATGGCAAAGACCGTATGGGATATGTTAGTTACCAACGCTATTGAATGCGGCGAACCAGGAATCTTTAACATCGATTTTGCTAATGAATACACCAATGTCTCTTATGCAGAGTATATGCCAAGCACTAATCCCTGCGGCGAAGAAGTTCTCCCAGCTTATGGTAACTGTTGCTTGGGTCATATTAATCTTGCGAACATGGTCAGCGATGATGGCATTATTGATTGGAAACGCCTTGCGAGAACAGTTCGTACTGGTGTTCGCTTCCTTGATAACATTCTCACCGTAAACCATTTCCCAATCCCAGAATGCCGAGAAGCTGGTATGAGAACTCGTCGTATCGGTCTAGGTGTTACTGGCTTCCACTATATGCTTATCAAAGCTGGATACAGGTACGGCAGTGAAAGTTGCGTAGAGTTTACGGAGCGTCTGTTTGATACCATTCGTAACGAGGCTTACAAAGCATCTATGTACTTAGCAAGAGATAAAGGATCTTATGAGGCATATGACTGGCACAAACTCAAGCAAGAAAAATACTTTAAGACACTCCCTTCTAGAATCCGTTATGATATTCGTAGATACGGTCTTCGTAACGGTGTCATTCTCACTGTTGCTCCTACTGGCACTATTAGTATGGTCCTTGGGGTATCTACTGGTATTGAGCCTATCTTTGCTCCAATCTATCGCAGACGCTGGAGAACGGGTACTGATGGCGTTTGGAATGAAACGGTCGTAGTAGATCCTTTGTTCAAGGACGCTTTCTTGCGAGGAAAAGATCTCTCACACATTGTAGGTGCTTATGATGTAAGCCCTGAGGAGCATATCAAGATGCAAGCTGTCATTCAATCCCGTATTGATTCAGCCGTATCAAAGACTTGCAACCTATCAAAGGACTTTGAAGTCACCGAAGATGTGAAAGAAACTCTTCTTGAGTATGCCCGTGAGATGAAAGGATTTACCTTCTACAAAGCTGGCTCCAGAGGCAACGAACCTCTGGAAATTATCAACCAACATGATGTAGACTTGGATAAGATTATTCACGAAGAGAAGGTAGAGTTCGTCACAGAGTCGAGAGACGATTGTGCTACAGGAGCGTGTGAACTATAATGGATTGCATTCATCACAGTAAGAAAGGAGTGTTCAACAAGAGTACTCAAAAGATAGAATACTTTTGTAAAGACTGTGGTGAACCTGTGGAGAAAAAGAAGAAAGGAATCTTCGCGGGGGACACTAACACAGAAGAGTTTACAGAGTTTACATTTGAATGTGAAAACAACGAATGTGAAATTGAATACTTTGAACTTGACTTAGAAGAACCTCCCGCAAAGATTCCTGATTATAAGTCCTGCCCAAACTGTGGCAGTCGTTCTGACTATACTCCCCAGATACAGATATGGCATACTGTTCAGGGAGAAGGTTCAGGAACTAAACTTAACATAGAGGACAGGAAGGAATACGAAAGAAAATGGATGGAAACCGAAGTTGAAAACACAAGAAAGCAAGTCGATACAGGTGGGGAAGGAGGTGCTTCTCCTTACGCCAAGTATACGATGAACAAAGAACATTTAGCAAAACAAGGAAGACTAAAAAGAGTTTCAAAGAAAACAGCTAACGAAAGAATGAAAGCAGGAAAAAAAGTAGCCTTGGAAACCTCCAAGGTTATGTCCGAAAACGATAAAAGATTTACAGGAAAAAGACACGATGGTTAATGTATTTTGTGAAGACGGTTGTAAGATCTACAAAGGAAGTCCAGAAGCTAACGCTTGGGACCTAAGATCAAAAATAAATGCAACAATAGAGAAAGGAGAAACAGTAAAAATTCCTACGGGTGTATACTGTGGGTTCGGCAAAGGAGAGTATGGATTGGTTCTGCCTAGAAGTTCAATGGGCAAAAAAGGAATCTTCATTCCAAACTCACCTGGACTTATCGACACAGATTACAGGGGAGAGATTTGCGTTCTACTTTCTAATGTAGGATCTGAAACCATGTATATCCTACCTGGATCAAGAATTGCACAATTAATGTTCCAGCCAGACACTTCTGTTACTCCAACATTTATGACTAAAAGCCTCTGGGATGTCTTTAATAAGGCGTACCCAACCGAAAGAGGTGAAGGCGGCTTTGGGTCAACAGGAGAATAATGTCAACCTATCGTTTTGAAGATTCGATTCAAAGAGGAATCATCTACTTGTGCAAGTCCGACAAGGACTTTTTCTTGCAGGTGCTTCCTCTGATGAAACCTTCTTATTTTGATGCACTATCGCATCAGAATATTTTTCAATCTATAACCGATCACTATGAGAAGTACAAGCAGCTTCCTAACGATGACTTCATCATTGAGGAGTGCAAAAAGAAAGTAAAAAAGATAGAACATATCAGTGAGTACAAGACCGAACTTGAGAGCGTAAACTCGGTTGATGTTTCTTCTCTCAACAATCGTGATTACTTACTGGAGAAGGTTGAAGACTTCGCACAACACCAAGCAGTAGCTGGTGCTTTGGTAGAGTCTGTAGATCTTCTTAAGGATGGCAAGGTTGATAGCATCCCGACTATGCTTCGTGAGGCAATGAATGTCGGTCGTAGCATCGACATCGGGCAATCGTACTTTGATGATATTGACGCTCGCTATGATAGGCTGACCGACGATTCACACAGAGTTACCTTCAAGACCCCGTTCCCATACATGAACGAAAAGGTTCTTGAAGGAGGTATCTCTAAGAAAGAACTCGCTATGGTTGTTGCTCCTCCCGGAGTAGGTAAGTCTCTTTACCTTGTCAACCAAGCAGCGGTATCAATGGCGGAAGGTAGAAATGTTCTTTACATCTCTCTTGAGATGTCTGAGGATAGAGTATCCCAAAGACTTGACTCCATTATTACGAAGGTTCCTCAAAGCAGAATCAGAACTGACAGAGAGGAAGTAAAGAGGAGACTCGGTGTTGTACGCAAGAAGTATCCTAACTTCGGTAAGCTGGTGATCAAGGAGTTTCCAACTAAGCGTTGCACGGTTAATGGCCTTCGTGCTTATCTAAACCAATTAAAGAACTTCTCTGAGTTTGAGCCTGACATCTTGATCGTGGACTACCTTGAGATCATGAGTACGGATTCGTCTATGCCTGAGTACAAGTCTCAAGAGATTCTCGCCCAAGAACTAAGAGGTTTGGCGGTAGAGAACGACCTAGCAGTATGGACGGCAACTCAGACCAACCGACAAGGTAAGTCCGTGGACATCATTAAGGACACAGAACTCGCAGACTCTTACGGAAAGATTCGTACCTGCGACTTTGTAATCTCACTTAACCAGAACGCAGAAGAGCGAGATGGAGGAGAAGGCAGAGTCCATGTTATGAAGAACCGAAACGGTAGACCAGGAGACACCTTCAGAATCGAGTTCCAGTATGATGTACTCGTTATGAAGCAAGCACCCCCATCAAACCAATGAACAGACCAGATGTAATCAACTATGCAGGACTAAAGTTTACCGTTAGGTATACTCCAGACCCCTACAAGTCTTGGGACTCATGGGGATATGTAGACTTCGCAAAAAATCAAATCACGATTGCAACGAAATCTGAAGGCAAGCCTATCGCTGAGATAAGTATTGCTCAAACTTTGCTGCACGAAGTCTGTCATATTGTGTTGGAGTATGCTGGTATGGGAGGTTCTACTGATATGTTTGAACCTACTAACGAGTACCTGACATCGTTGATGTCATCTGGATTTACACAACTTTACTTACAAAACCCCGACCTCATAGAGTACCTTAACGAGACTTTTTACGATGAAACTAACTAAGATACCTGAGATCTATAAGAATATCAACGCTCTTGTAGATCAGTTTTACCAAGAATTTATTGTGGTTGATTCCCACAATATCCAGGAAAAGATCCTAAATCACAGCGCGAACTGCACTTTTATTATGGCACTCAACGCCTATGCACAGAAGCAAGTCGGTGAGTCAGAGCTATACTTAGAAAACGCTTTTAATAAGGCAAGAGATGAAGGGAGAACGCAAATCATTTCAAGCGGTACGCGAGCTACGGACAAAGCCGTTGAAGCAAAGGCTGAAAACGATCCTGAAGTTCAAACCAGAAAGATTGAGCTTGTGGAAGCTAAGTACAAAGCTAACTTGATTAAGTCCCTTTCCATCGGAATGCAAAACCAAAAAGATATGCTGATTCAAATCTCAGCAAATCAACGAGCAGAAAACAAACTACTAACCGAATAACATGAACATCCAAGACCAACTACGAAAGAAGTATGCCCAACTACAGGGCAACAACTCCGGCGATAATAGCAACGATGACTTCCTAAAGAAGTTCATGCAGCTTGACATGGGAGAGACCGAGGTACGCATCCTACCCGCACAGGATTCTGACCGAGACCTCTTCTACGCTGAGACTGCTATTCACCGTATCCAAGACAAGAACATCCACTGCCCACGCAAGAAGGATGAGAAGTGTCCGATCTGTGATCTATATTTCAAGGTTTGGGATCACATCAAGACCATCGGTCGTGATAACCCAGAAGCCAAGCCTTTCATCCAGTTTGCACGAAGCATTCGCGCTGGTGAGCGTTACTATGTAAACGCTATTGATCGAAAGAGCGGTGATGTAAAGATCCTGTCAGTCGGCAAAGGTCTATTCACCAAGTTCATGGATACTATCTTTGACGAAGACTACGGAGATATTACCGATTTACAAGAAGGTTTCGACTTCAAGATCACCAAAGAGATGAAGTCCACCTCGATGGGTAACTTCCCCAACTACGACAAGTCTAAGCCAAAGCCACGCAACGCCCCTGCGGGAAGTGATGCAGAGATCCGTGAATGGATGGATTCACTCCACGACATTCATGGTCTAGTGAAGCTTAAGGAGTATGATGAACTTAAGACGATGGCTGACAGTCTGGAAGAGACCATTTTCCCAAAGACTGCTATGAGTCCAGATGCAGCCGAAAGTTTTGATAGTGAGTCTAGCATTCTTGATGATGATCTAGGTGATTATATGTAAACTAGCATAAACTCTTGAATTTTTCTACGGGTGCTTCTTTAATTAGAAGTACCCTATTTTTATGGTTAAAGTCTCATACGAAACGGAGAAGAAGAAACTAAAGATTCTAGCTTGCCCCGCTAACAAAGGTGGCTGTGCATACTACCGCGTAATTATGCCAGCAGAAAAGTTGCAGGAACTATACCCTGACCGTATTGAAGTTCGATTCAACTACAACCCACTTGATTGGGATGAAACAACGAGACAACCAAAACAAGAACCTAACTTGTCTGATATTGAGTGGGCTGATGTCGTATTCACTCAGAATATTCATCAGTTCGGTGGTCCTTACACTTATTCTTTTATGCGTTATGTAAAGGAGCAAGGAAAGTTTCTTCATTACGACACAGACGATCTACTAACGAATCTGTATCCAGAGCATAAGCTTTTTCAAGTATACACAGATCAGAAGTTATCGGAGTTAACAAAGCATCTGTACAACATGGCAGACTTAGTTTCCGTTACTCAGAATAAGTTCGCTCACCGCATCTCTCAGTACTGCACAGGCACATTAGCCGTCATCAAGAACGCCATAGACTTCAACCTTGATTGCTGGAACGCTCCAAAGACTGAGGCTAAGGTAACACGCATAGGCTGGGCTGGAGGCATCCACCACAGGGTCGATGTTCAACAGTTCAGAGGCGTTATAGCGGGTGTTAACAGGACTGTAGGAACGAAGAAGAACCACTGGATATTTATGGGAAGACCTCCCAAAACTCCTGACGGTAGCCGTAACTGGGAGCAAGAGGTTTGGGACGAATATGAAAGAAACTTCTTGACAGGAGCAAAACACCCTAATGTTACATGGGTACACGCCCTACCGCCAAATATGTATGGCTTCTTGTACAAGGACTTAGACATTGCTATAGCCCCTCTTCAGATGAACGACTTCAACGATTCTAAATCAGAGATCAAGTTGATGGAGTGTGGTCGTTATGGAGTTCCTCTTGTATGCACTAATGTCGGTTGCTATGAAGAGGTTATCAAGAACTATGAGACTGGCTATCTCATTCCTGAAGAGAACGATAAAAAGGAATGGGTAAGAGTCTTGAGCAAACTTAGTAAGGACAAGCAACTTGTAAAGGAGATGGGACAGAATCTTAAGAAGGTTGTTGACGAAAGGTACGACATCAACAAGCATATCCACTTACGCATAGACTTTTATGAAAGACTTTTAGAGGAGAAGCAAATTGCCGCAACAAGTTAAGATTGTTACTGGGTGGTCAAAGCCTGGAGGGTCAACCACTTGCATCATTAACCTTGCGAAAAAGTTGATAGACTCAGGGTACGATGTAGAGGTATTTGGTCCCCACGATTGGCATATACATGAGCTTGCAAGACAAGGGTACAATGTGGGATTTGGAAGCAAATACTTCTCTTGCAAAGAGGACGATATCGTCATTAGCCACTTCTCCATGCTTGGTCCAATCAAGGCAAAGAAAAAGATCTACTGGTGTCATGAGATGTCTAACTTCATGAACCTAACGGATGATATGATGGAGCCATACGATAAAGTAGTTTTTGTGTCTGAAGTGCAGAGGCAATCACACTCGCTACAAAGTGATAGATCCATAGTAATACCCAACTTCATAGAAGAGTTCCCAAAGATGAAGCATGAGAGAGCTTGCGGTATTATTGGAAGCATAGACACAAACAAGCGAACCCATATGTCAATACAAAAAGCTCTGTACGACGGAGAAAAGAAAATATACCTATTTGGAAATGTTACGGATAAGAACTACTACGACAATTTCGTCAAGCATTATGTAGATTCTGGGTTTGTATCTCCTCCTATGTACGAGGCTGATAAAGTTAAGATGTATTCTATGATCGACAAGGTTTATCACAGTGCTTTGTACGAGTCTTTTGGTCTTGTGAAAGCGGAGTGCTACTCTTTGGGCATTGATTATATGGGAACAGTTGGTGAGGATGAATCTTCTTACAAAACAAACGATGAGGTTTTTGAGCTATGGAAAGAAATCCTAAAGTAACTATAGTATGCTCAACCTTCAACTCCGCAAAGTGGATTGATGGATACCTAGAGTCTGTGAATAATCAGCTAGAGAAGGAGTTTGATATTATCTTTGTCGATGCGGGATCAGATGACGGCTCCTGGAAAACAATCACAAACTATCAGTTTCGGAAAGGCATTAGCCCTCAGCATATCCAAGAGCCAGGATGCTCTATTTACGAAGCATGGAATATTGGGTACAGCAAAAGCAAAACCGAGTATACCATGAACTTCAACACCGATGACAGGCTGTACCCTGCCGCAATATCTACTTTGCTGGCGTATGCTATAGCCAATCCCCAAGCAGATATGATCTATTCCTCATATCTGACGGTGAAGGATAAGGAGCATAAGCAAATAGTGAACCTGTCCATAGCTCCAGAAATGAGCAAAAATACTCTGTTAAGGCTTTGCATTTGCGGTCCCTTTCCCCTTTTGAGAACGAAAGCGATTATTGAAGCTGGGCTATTCAACCCTAAGTACACCATCTCTGGAGACTATGAGATGTGGCTAAGGATGCTATCAAAAGGCTGTGAGCTTATGAATATTCCCGAGGCAATCGGAACATATTACTGGAACCCTCAAGGAATGAGTACTAACAAGGAAACCTTTCAGGAACACCTAAAACAAGATATAGAGATACGGAGAATTTATGGAACCCTATAGTATAGGAATTACTACTTACCAACACCGATTTGATAAATGGTTAAAGCCTTTAGTGAAATCTATAAAAAAATATAGACCTGACATAGAAATCCATATTGTAGCAAACGGAGAACACAATAAAAAGTTTGACGAAGCTTATAGAAAAGAAATACTAAAATTTGCGTCTGAGTACTCTAATGTGTTTTTGACGATGTACTCTACTTTTAGAAGCTTGTCTAAATTATGGAATAATCTGTTAATAAATTCCACTACCCATAATATGTTATTATTAAACGATGACATAACAATCCACGAACAATTCTTCGATGCAATAGAAAGCATACCTCTAGGCACTTACAAAATAAATCATAGCTGGAGTCATGTTATGTTAGACAGAAGACTTGTAGATTCTATAGGATGGTTTGACGAGAGGTATTTGGGAATAGGCGAGGAAGACGGAGACTTTGAGTGGAGGTATGGAAGAGCTACAAACGGGCAAACGATTCCAGTGATACGTATACCTGGAATTATTAATCATGTTGATTGCGAAGATTGTTTAGACGGCATAAGTATTGTTAACGGAAAATACTCTAAATTTAACTTAGATTTCGCGTTTAATCAAAAATACAAGGAATCCTCCGAAGGGGTAAACTACGGTATAATGAATAGGGCGTTGGTGTGTGTAAGCCCTACACCAAAACTGCACACCACGGAAAGATTCTACTGGGAGAATAAACACAAACTATGAACAACATCTGCTTTATTATCGCACACAAGTATTTTAGAGGGTATGAGTCCTACCTAAAATATTATATCGACAATATCCAAAAGCTGTATCCCGGTGCTTTGGCACTCGTAGTGGATAACAACTCGGTTTACGGTGAGGATATTTTTAAGGAGTTGGAGGGGTATGAAAATGTAATTATCATATCTAACGAAGGCGATTCTAAATTTGAGCTTGGCGCATATCGCGAAGGCATAAAGTATATGTTGAAAGAAGAGCTTACCAAAGACTATCAGCACTTCGTTTTTACTCAAGATAACTTTGTACTAAAAAACAAGTATGATTTTGAGTCAATGACAGCAAACTCCTGTTACGCAAGACCCATAAACTCTATGTACGCTGATGGGGAGTGTGCGGATATTGTGGTCCCCGTTATGACGAAGCTAGGTCTCAATAACAACTGGGACAAGGTTAATTTTTGTTGGTGCAGCAGCTTCGTAGTAGAACAAACCAAAATCGAACAACTATACCACTATCTTAACCAGATTACGGTTGTGAATAGATGGCAAAGTTGTGCTGGTGAGAGGTATCTAGCCAGAATTCTTTGGGAATTGAACGAGCATAGGGATTGCGGCGATATAGACGGCTCTTGCGTAGACCTAGCCGTAAGACATTATAATACTTGGAATGTAGATATGTACGCACCTTCTACTTCCTTCTTCGTAAAGAAAGTCCAACAAAAAAACGAAAACACGGTGGACTCCGATACTGAACAACAGGTTCGGTTTATCCCCCACGAACAAAACAAAGCAGACAGCGAAAAAGGCGTGTAAGTATGTCTCATGTTGTAGGAATATGTGGGGACTCTGGGTCCGGGAAAACTACGCTATCTAAAAGGATTGCTAGTGTGTTGGGAGACTGCCTTGTTTTAGAATGCGATAGATACCATAAATGGGAACGAGGAAACGATAATTGGAAAACTAACACTCACCTCAGCCTAGAATCTAACCACATAGAACGTATGAAATTCGATGTATCTGAGTTGGTTAGTCGTAGGTCTATAGTTTCGCATGATTACGACCATTCAACAGGGAAATTCACCCCACCTAAAGTAATCCCCCCCAAAACAAATCTTGTAGTATGTGGTCTTCACGCACTATACTGCGATGAAGTTTTTGATGTTAAAGTGTATATGGACACCGAGGATTCCCTGAGAACTTTTTGGAAGATAGCCAGAGACACGTCTAATAGGGGCTACACAGTCGATTCGATAAAGAAACAAATTGAGGACAGAAGAGATGATTTTTTAAACTTTGTGCTGCCCCAGAAAGATTGGGCGGACATCATCGTTCGCTTTCGTAGTAATGTCTGCGATAAGTTAGAAATGACGAAAGGGATAGGAACCAACCTTACCTTACTAGTAAGGAATCGTGTCCCCAAAAACATACTTTATCAAAACTATGTCGATAAAGGAGTTGAAGTAGAAATATCAAGGCAAGGAGAATATTACGAGATACAATTTACAGATTACTCCTCCTTAAACGGTGACTACTACGACTGCATTACCTTAGCAATAAAACAACTATTATGAATTTAGAATTACTACACAACAGTAAAAAAACGGTTATTGAAAATAACAAAGAGTTTTTGATTGGAAAGTCTTTAGTGGAGTTTGGCGTTTGCCGAGGAGACTCCCTTTCCTGGTTTCACAAATACTATAGTGAGTTTAACATACCCATTAATTTTATGGGGTTTGACTCCTTTGAAGGGTTGCCGGAAGAAACTAAAGACCCCAACTCAGTCTGGCACAAAGGCCAGTTTTCCACCGGAGGCGTTATCCCAGAGATAGGCTCTAGACCAGGGGTTACTCTGGTTAAAGGCTGGTTCTCAGAATCCCTAAATAGTCAGGCAGCTGAAAACTTAGGGTCAAAGATTGGCATAGCGCACATAGATTGTGACACTTACACTTCCACCCTAACTTGTTGGGATTGGATGCTATCTAATGACCTATTGGTAGACGGAAGCATTATTATTTATGATGATTGGGGAGGGTATAGACAAGCTGGCTGCGGAGAGTACGAGATCGGTGAGGCAAAAGCTCACAAAGAAATATCAGAGAAAATCCAATTTGAGGAAGTAGGCTCCTGGGTCGTAGATCCTAGATTTTACGAGGTTAAGGTGTTCAAATGTCGTCTATGACCTTTTTTGAGTTAGGCAATCGATTATCGAAATATGTCGTAGGAGCGGAGGGTAATATATCCTATAAAAACAAAGAAGATAGCTTTGTTATTAAGGCTAGTGGATGTAGCATGGCTAACATGACAAATGAATCCGTCATAACTTGCGATTTAGACGGAAACAAGGTTTCAGAGGGGAAAGGTCGCCCCAGCATGGAGGTTTCTTTTCATTCCTGGTTATATCGAAATACGGATTGCAAGGTAATAGCACATACACACCCAACAAATGTAATGAAGATTTTGTGTGGAGGCTTAACAAAATTGTTTGCCTCAACAAGATTGTTTCCTGACCAAGTAGTATTCAATGACACAAGTGCTTGTGTGGTTCCTTATGCGACTCCTGGGGAAGACCTCGTAAAGGAGATTTCTTACGCTACCGAAAAGCATGGGCGTTCACCTAAACTTATTTTGCTAGAAAATCACGGCATAATATGCTGTGCAAAGGACTTTAACCAAGCTCTCACAATGACACAAATCTGCGATAAAGCCGCCGAAATTTTCGTATCCATCCAACCCTTTAGCCCGTCGTATCTAACGGAAGAGCAAGTCCACAAAATTGTAAATCACGAATCAGAAATCTATAGGAGAAGTTTATGATTATTTATGTTGATATTGATGAAACAATCTGTTTCTATGAAGAGAAGATTGCATTGGATGGCAAGAAGGATTATCGCAAAGCAATTCCTTGTCAAGAGAACATTGATAAGATCAATAAGCTCTGGGATGAGGGTAATACCATTGTGTATTGGACAGCCAGAGGCAGTCGCAGTGGCATTGACTGGACTGAGTTTACTAAAGACCAGTTAACCTCTTGGGGATGTAAGTTTCATGATCTGAAGTGCAATAAGCCTTACTACGACCAGTTCATTGAGGATCGCAGCCTTAGGATAGAGGAGTTGTAATGAGAGTAGCTGTTCAAATATCTGGATTTTTAAGAGGGTTTCATCAATGCTTACCTTTTTGGAGTAATTTTTTAGACTCCTCCTGTAGTTATGATTTCTTTGTAAGCACTTATGATGTTTATGGTTATAATAATAAAACTATGTGGGACTTTGATCATGAAGACAAAGTTGACCTCGATAGGGTTGCTAATGAGCTAAGAGAATATGGTTCTTTGATTGATATTCAAACTAGAATGCCCTCAGATGAGCCACGATATAAACAAATGTTTGATAGGGTTTCAGAGGCTCATCAGTCCTGTAAGGACCACTTCACTGATTACTCTTATATTATAAGACTTAGACCTGATATATTTACTCCTAAAAAAGTTACTCTGGTGGTTCCTGAAAACAACGAAGCTATCTTCCCAGAACGCTGGGGCTTTTGTGAAGAAACCACTGAAGAATCTTGTCGGTGGACAGGGGGCTTTGGTTTATGCGATCAAATGGCGGTCTGTGGTCAGGATGCAATGCAGACATACGCAGATATATGTAATTTAGATTCTCATTCTCAGAGCCCAGAAGCTTCTATTTTAAATGCGTTTACAGGTAAATTATGGAGTCATCAAGACTTTAATCAGTGTGTATTAAGTAGAAATAAAAAATGATTATCATATCACATAGAGGTAACCTTACAGGACCAAAACCAGATCAAGAAAACAATCCTGAGTACATCGACAAAGCAATTGAACAAGGTTTTGATGTAGAGGTAGACGTTTGGTGGGAGGATGGAGTATGGCTAGGTCACGATGGCCCTGAGCATAAAGTGTCGTCAGACTGGCTTAAGAGTAGGGCTGACCACCTTTGGGTGCATTGCAAGAACTTAGATGCAGCGTATCATTTGGCGAAAGACTTTAGATGTTTTTGCAGTGATGTTGATCCTTATTGTTACATGAGTCAGGGGCATATTTGGGTCAATGATGTGACTGTAAGACCTCCAGAAAATTGTGTGGTTCCCCTTTTAAAAATGCAGAATATTGAAAGTTACAAGTTCAAAGATTCTGCTTTCGCTATTTGCACAGACTATCCTTTAAAACTACTATGAAAGAAATTCAACTAATAATACCGATGGCGGGTAGCAGCCAAATGTTTACAGACGCAGGATACGAGAGTCCCAAATGGTCAATAAATATTGAAGGGAAGCCAATGATCCAACACATCACCGACCAGTTCCCAGGAGTTACTGACATCCTTTTCGTATGTAAGGAAGATGATGTTACAGAGGACACTCTTCCAAAACTAACTGGTTTGGGCGGGAAGGTGATCACCGTCAAAGAAAGTTTAGGCGGACCTGTTGATACTCTTTTACAGATAGCAGATCACATAGCAGATGACAAGGAAGTTATCGTCAGTTATTGCGATCACGGCATGGTTTGGGATTTCTCTGGATTTATTGCTCAGGCCAGAGAAGGTCTTTTTGATGGTTCTATGGCGTGTTACAAAAACTTCCATCCCCATATGCTAGGGACGGAGAACCTGTATACCTTCTGCCTCCATAAAGAGGATTCGTTGACTTTAGTTGAGGACAAACAAAGGTTTACTGAGAACAGAAAACACCAGTTTGTTTCCGGCGATGTTTTCTACTTTAGAACCGGGGAAATCCTTAAAACATATTTAAACAAATCACTTAAAGTTAGCGGCATGAATGGCTTTGTTGCTCCAATATACAATCTGCTCCTAAAAGACGGTTTGGGCGTTTGCATCTACGAAGTAGAGAAAATGCTGCTGTGGGCTACACCAGAAGATCTTGATACTTATACCCGCTGGTATAATTACTTTAATAGGGAATCCTCTGCTAGTAAAAAACCCCAAGATTTTACGGTTATTGTTCCTATGTGTGGGAAAGGGACTAGGTTTTCAAAAGAAGGATTCTCCCTGCCCAAACCCCTTCTTCCTGTTGGAAAGTTTCCTATGTTCGCCGGAGTTGTAGAGTCTCTGCCCAAACATGAACACAATGTTTTTGTTTGCACTAAAGAACATGGTTGCGAGAAAACAATTCTCAATCACTACCCCAACGCCAAAGTAAAAAGCATTGATTATGTAACAGAAGGGTTTGCCGAATCCTGCGAGTTAGCAGTAGGCATGATCGACAAGAACAGCCCCATTCTAATTTCTCCGTGCGATAACGGTGTCGATTATAATGAAAAGGAGTTCTTGGACTTAGTTTCTGATAAGGAGAACGATGTTATTTTCTGGGTTACGAGAGGTAGTCAGGCTCCTAAAGTAAACCCTTCAATGTACACTTGGGTATATGTTAATGATAAGGATGAAATAACAGACATGGTTTATAAAGAGATTCCCCTAACGGATCTGAAGACAACCCCTGTAAGTATCGGTATTATGTATTTTAGAAAGGCCAAATACCTATTAGAGGGCGTAGAAATGAACCGAAAGAAAAACAACAGGCCAACAGGGGAGTTGTGTATGGATAGCGTAGCTCATCAGCTTGCGAACATGAACTATAAAGTCAAGGTGTTTGAAGTAAATCATTACGCTTGTTGGGGAACCCCTAATGATTATAAAACAGACAAGTTTTGGAGAGAGCACTTCAAAAACGAAGAGTAGCCGATGTACAGTAAAGTTCAAGTAAATAACTCTTATCTGTACTATAAGCCGCAGTATAGTACACATACCTCTGAGTATAACACCTATTGCATGAACCTCATAAGCGATGCACTAGAAAACACGCAGGATGCCATTAATGTTGTTTTTGGTAGTGGTTATCCGTGTGTGGAAAATGATTTTCCCGTATACTTCCTAGACACTCAACTTGAGCATACTTTAGTTAAAAAAGGTGGGAGGTCCGTAACAGAGGTTGTACATGGAAGCATTCCTACGGACGAGAATGACACCTACTTGGTCAGAGTAGATAACTTTGATTACTACAAAAACTTAGACGGGATAATAGAGTATAGTATGCCAAACATACTAAACCTGCAATCAGCCCACAGAGAGGACATAAAAGAATACTCTAAGAAATGCAAGTACATAGCTCCACTAATATACCCGGAAGACACTTTAGGCAACCATCCCCGCTCTGGAGTTTTTACTTTGTTCTCTATCGGATCTAGCCCCAGAAGAGATGTTTTTCACAGAGACACAAAAATAGAAAACTATTCAAACATATTTTGCAAAGATACATTGGCTGATTTATATCGTAATAAAGCTATAATGGTAAACTTACACCAAACTGACCACCACCATACCTTTGAGGAGCTAAGAGTTCTACCAGCCGTCTCTCAAGGATTAGTGGTCATAGCAGAGGAATCCCCCCTTAAACAATTTATTCCATACTCTGACAGTATTATTTGGGCCACACTTGATGACATCCCCAGTATCGTTTCCGAGGTGGAGGATAATTACACATATTATAGAAGTAAACTAATTACCGAATCCCTACAAGAAACCCTACAAACTCTAAGGAAGAACAATAAAGAAAATACTAAAAATTTGATATGTCCAAACACCAAATAAAACTAAGCATACTAATCTGTACCCTAAAGAACAGACAGTATTACGCAAAACGACTAAGAGAGTGTCTATACCCTCAAGTAGAGAATGTGTCTGATCAGGTAGAGGTTCTTTGGGCTGAAGACGAAGGCCAACAATCGATTGGTCATAAGAGAAACGAGCTTCTAAAGAGAGCAAAAGGTGACTACATAGCTTTTGTAGATGACGATGATCTTTTGTCTGATGATTATGTTGCTCGTATCCTATCTGCTTTGGAGAGCGAGCCTGATTGCGTAGGAATGCACTTGCTCCACTTCAACGACGGAGTTCTTGGAGGGCTAACCTATCACAGTTTGAGATACACTTCTTGGCATGAAAGCCGAGAAACTACTTTGGGTATGATGCGTTACTACAGGAACCCAAATCACCTAAATCCAGTCAAAAGAGATCTTGCATTGCAAGTTATGTTCCCTGAGATTTCAATGGGGGAAGACAAGGATTACTCAACTAGACTTCTACCGCTACTAAAGACGGAAGAGTACATTGTTGAGCCGATCTACTACTATCTTTTTAGAAGAGGTAAATAAGTACAAATGACAAAGAAAGCACTAGTACTTGGCGCAGGAGGCTTCATTGGAGGCCATCTTGTAAATCGTCTTATCGCAGAAGGATACGAAGTAACCGCAGTCGATATCAAACCTAAGCAGAAGTGGTTCCAAGCAAGCCCTTTCGCAAAGAATCTGTTCTGTGTAGACCTTACCAAGAGAGAGTCTGTGAATAACTTGATACGCAGCCAACTGTTTTCCGAGATCTACCAACTTGCGGCAGATATGGGTGGGGCAGGATATATTTTCACTGGAGAAAATGACGCTGCTGTCATGCACAACTCTGCCTCAATCAACCTAAATGTTCTTCAGGCGTGTGCAAACTACAACAGGAACGCAAAGATATTCTATTCATCTTCCGCTTGCATCTACCCAGAACATAACCAACTAGATCCAGACAACCCAAACTGCGAGGAGTCTTCTGCCTACCCCGCTAACCCCGACTCGGAGTACGGATGGGAAAAACTGTTCTCTGAGCGTCTGTATAGAGCTTACGCGAGGAACTGGGGGTTGAATGTTAGGATTGCGAGATTCCATAACATTTTTGGACCGTTTGGCTCTTGGGATGGAGGTAAAGAGAAGGCTCCCGCTGCAATGTGCAGGAAGGCTCTTCTTTCTGATAGAGTCATGGAAGTGTGGGGTCCCGGAACTCAAACCAGATCTTTCCTTTACATAGACGATTGCATTGAGGCAGTTCGTATGCTCATGGATTCTGATTGCGAGAAAGTTATTAATATCGGATCAGAAGAAATGGTATCAATTAATACTTTAGCAGAGATAGCAAACAATCTTGCTGGTAGAAGCCTTGAGATAAAAAACATCGACGGTCCCATTGGCGTAATGGGCAGATGTTCAGATAACAGGCTTATCGAAGAAGAGCTTGGCTGGAAGCCAAAGTATACTTTAAGAGAAGGTATGAAAAAAACCTTAACTTGGATTGCAACTCAACTTTAATCTTACATGAGTCTGTTTGACGATATCGTTAAGAAGCTAGAGGGCGCAACAGTCCTATCAGATGAGCCAGAGGCACTTGGATTTGTGGACTCTGGCTCTTACGCATTGAATAAGGTTATTTCTGGAGACTTCAATAAAGGTTACCCCATCGGATCTATTACTGAGATCTATGGAGAGTCTTCAACAGCGAAGACTGTGTTCCTAACACACGCCTTCAAAGGAGCGCAAAGCAAAGGTTACATCCCTGTCCTAATCGATTCTGAGAAGGCATATAGCAAAACATTTGCGAAGCAGCTTGGTCTGAAGCCAGAAGAGTTGATCTATCTTGATCCTGCTACTCTGGAGGACTGCTTCCAAGCGATGGAGAACACCATCCTTAAGATCCGCGAGGTTGATCCAGACACTCCCATCATCATCGGCTACGATTCTATCGGCGTATCACCTTCAAAGAAAGAAACGCAGTCAGCAGAGGTTGCAGATGATCCCAACATGGGCGGTGCTTTGAGAGCCAAGATCGCTGGTATCTGCCTGAGAAGAATCAACCCGTTCCTAAGAAAGTACAAGGCTGGTCTGATTATCATCAACCAAATCAGAAGCAAAGTCGGCGTTATGTATGGAGACCCAAGAACAAAGGCTGGTGGAGGAAAGGCTCTTCAATATTACTGCGGAACCTGTATCGAGACGGCTTCTGGCAAGAACGACAAGATCCTAGATGATCGTGGTAATGTCGCTGGCATCCGAGGCAAGATCAAAACCACGAAGAACAAGATCGCTTTGCCATTCCAAGAGTGTGAGTTTGAGCTTTTGTTTGATAAAGGTCTAAGCAGGGGTCACGGCATGACTGAGCTTGCTTACAAGAGCGGTCTCATCACGCATCCGTCCAAAGGGTGGTTCAGCTTTGAAGGAGACGATAAGAAATACCGCAAGGCAGAGATGGATAAGACCCTCACAGATAAAATCGAGTCTGGGGACTTTGATCTGTAATATATAATGTAGAATGGCAAAAAACGTCGGCTCCCCCACCAAGGAGAAAAAAGGCAAGGCGAAGACTGGAATCGAAAGAACTAAAGTCCCCGTCATGCCTGGAATCAAGAACGCTCTCGCAGAGAAGCCCTACGGTTTTATCTTCACTACCCCAGCCTCAGATAGAGTTTATGTTATCTCAAAAGGCACTTGGGGCAAGAAGTCCTCAGATAAGATCGTAAAGGGCTTTCCTTCTGGAACTCCTTATGACGAGATTAAAAGGTATTCAGAAAGAACTAAGGTCAAGCATGGGGGCGAAAAAATCAATCAAACCCAAGGCAAGAAAGAAAAGTCCAAAGCCGAACACGGTTACGCTACAAAGGCAAAGCCTGATAAAATAAAGTATGTAGAGCAGCGTTACGGCAAGAAAAAAGACTAGATATAGCGGGGATCACCCTTTAATCTAAGGAGACAACCATGTCCGAGTACCAACCAAAAACAGCCTATTACACTCCAAACAGAATCGACCGCGTATACAAATCCATTTTGGAGAAGCTATCAAAGGACAGAGAGAGTGCGGAGCGTGTAAAAGATTTGTTTGAGGACATGGTTTCTTCAAACCCTGCTGATGATGAAGCTAAGAGGTGTCTGGTAAAGGTTTTAAGCCTGATCCAAGAGACATCAGAAAGAGCTACAAAAGCACTTGACAGCCTAGCCAAGTACAAGGCTGCTCAACTAAAAGCCCAAAATCTTCCCAAGAGAGATGCAGAAGAAAAGTTCACATCTTTCGATGACCTGCAAAACGAACTGACCAATGACTGATAAGCAGAACCGAGCCAAGTATCACAAGATCTACTGCTCCTCATTTAACTGTTTATTTAACGCCAAACGACTTTCCGAAGAAGAGCTTCACGATATTATTGGTGAAGTTTCCGACATGATTAATGCAGGAAAGTTCTCCGATATGGCTTTCCGCAAGTTCATTGTGGAAAATCTTGTCGTTGGGTGGGAAAAGATTAAAGACAAGCTGAGAGATAAGTACAAGGATATCACCCTGATGGAACTTTACTGTGAGTTCTATGAGTCTGTGATCACAATATATCAAATCTTTGAAGTGGAGTCCGTGGTAAAGGCAGTCAATATGCATGACTTCCAACAAGCCTTTGATGAAGACTCCGTAGCATTCCTGAAAGAGGACAAGTCGGGATGCCATTCTTTGCGTGACTTTGAAAACGCAGAGAAAAAGATCAAGAAAGCGGTAATCGGTCAAGACGAGGCTGTCGAGACATCTTTACAAGCCCTCAAGCTCATTCGTGCGAATTTGGAAAAGACAGCCTCGTTGTTTTTCATCGGACCAACTGGTGTAGGAAAGACCGAACTTAGTAAGAAGATCGCAGAAGTTGCGTTTGGGTCAAAGAAAAAAATGCTCAAGATCAACTGCGGTGAGTATTCAGCACAGCACGAATACGCAAAGCTGCTGGGATCTCCTCCAGGATACATCGGTCACGAAACTGGATCTATCCTAGGTAACGCTGCTGAAAAGTCTTCGGAGTGGGTAATCGTCTTTGATGAGATTGAGAAAGCCCATGACAAGCTATATGATGTTATCCTCAACCTTCTTGACGAGGGAGAAGTGACTGACTCAAAAGGTCATATTCTGGATTTCTCACGCTCTCTAGTTATTTTCACTTCTAACATTGGTCTTCGCGATCATGTCGGAAAGAAGCAGGTAGGCTTCAACTCATCAGAGACCACCTACCAAGAAGTAGAAGAGCAGATTAACGATGCTTATCGAAACAAGTTCTCTCCTGAGTTCCGTAACCGTATCGACTATGTTGTAAGGTTCAAGCAGCTAGGAGAAAGAGATGCTCGTAAGATCGCCCGTATCCACCTTGGGAAGTTGCCCGTAAAGGTAGACGCAAAGCTAGTAAACTATGTTGTCCGAGAGGGCTTTTCCGCTGAGTATGGAGCGAGAAACCTGAAGCGTACTATCAAGAGTGAGATTGCTCCTAAAATCGCTGACAGCATCCTTTCTGGGGACGCTGATAAGAGTTTCCAAGCTGTGTTCAAGGATAAGAATCTTGTAGGTCTGTCAGCCATATAACGCCTATATAAGGCGTATGGCATTAGGCGGACCATTTAACCCGGACGATTTCGGCAACCCAAACAAATCCGCTACCGCTTGGCAAAGGGAGTACGGAACACTTTCTACTTCTACCGTAGATATAACAGGTACGGGTACCCATGACTATTAAGTACGATAATTATACTCCAAAAGATCCTAGCTCAACGGGAAGGATATTCTTTAGAGACTATGAGGACGAAAGAACAGACGCAAGTGCTGGAGTAGGAGTTTCATATCCTTCTGGTATTGTTTCTGTAGGATTATCTGGAAATGAGCAAAACGTAGTAGACGGTGTTTCCTCAATTATCCCTCCCGTTGTAGGGACGGGTAGTGATTCATCATTAAAGCTATTCACTCCCGATGATATTATAGCCTTTGTTGCAGCGCATGAAACTGGAGGAGGCGGAGGTGGAAATACTTGGTCAGACCCTGTAAGCTCTAACATACTGCCCTCGCTTGCTAACGATGTTGCCTTTACACTTGGTGATTCAGACCAACGCTTCAAAGAGATTTGGGTTTCTGGCATTCACACATTCAGTAGCATAGACCTAAGAGGTCAGGTCTTTGAAAATGTTGGTCCCACTAGCTCCACTTTGAGTGGAGTGTCTACTGCTGAGAGAACCGCTGGCACAGAAACAGATTTCCGTTTGTTTAGTCCCGCTGATATTTCTAGCATGGCTCTGCAACATGGTCCCGCTGCTGGTGGTATAACAGAAGGTGAATTGGAAGACCTAATCGCTGGTCTAGACGCAAGTTCAATCCAAAGTAATGATGAGTTCCTATTCAGAGTATCTTCTGGTACTGATGAACTAGCAGTCACTACGGCATCAGGTATCGTAGATAAGGGTCTAACCGATTTAGGTATTGATCCTCAGAATCGTATTGCTGTCACTCGTAATCCCGACGCTAACGATGACGGCGCAGGAACCAACGGTGTTGTTCATATTATCAACGACCTGTGGACCAACACCAGCACCGATGAAGCATACATCTGCCTTGACATTACTACTAGTGCTGCTGTTTGGAGTTCTATTACTGCTGCTGGTGGTGGAGGCGTAACAGATCACAGCGCATTGAATGGTCTTGGAGCCGATGACCACACTCAGTACCTACTCACTGACGGTACGAGAGCGTTGACTGGCAACCAGGACTTCGGCGGAAATGTCGCTTATAACTACGGAGCAGCCTCCTCTACACTCTCCGCTGTTAGCACAGCAGAGATTACAGCAGGAACTTCAACTGAGTATAGAGTTTGGAGTCCTGCCGATGTTAGCGCAGCCGTTATTGCTCACGAAACTAGTGGGGGCGGTAGTATTACGGAATCTGAACTCCATGATGTTATTTCAGGTCTTGATGCAAGCTCAATTCAAAGTAACGACGAGTTTCTGTTTAGAGTTGCATCTGGCACTGACGAGCTTGCTGTTACTACGGCATCAGGTATCGTAGATAAGGGTCTGACCGATCTAGGTATCGATCCCCAGAACCGTATTTCGGTTACTAGAGATCCTAATGTTGATGATGATGGTGCTGGTACGAACGGCGTTATCCATATCATTAATGACCTCTGGACTAACACTAGCACTGACGAAGCCTTTATCTGTCTTGATATCACCACTAATGCTGCTGTTTGGAGTTCTATTACTGCCGCTGGCGGTGGTGGCGGAGGAGGAAATGAATGGTCCGATCCTGTAAGCTCTAACATCGTTCCAGATACTGACGCTGCCTATGATTTAGGATCAGCAGCGGCTAGATTCAAAGATGCATATGCGTCCTCCGTTTATGTTTATAGCAGCCTGGATCTGAACGGTAATGTTATAAATAACTACGGTCCTCTAAGCTCTACACTCTCTGGAGTAAGTACCGCAGAATACCTAGCCGGTACTTCAACTGAGCCTAGAGTTTGGAGTCCTGCCGATGTTAGCGCAGCCGTTATTGCTCACGAAACTGGTGGAGGTGTAACAGATCACAGCGCATTGAACGGTCTGTCCGAGGATGACCACACTCAGTACCTACTCACAACTGGTGCGAGAACACTCACAGGTAATCAAGACTTCGGTGGGAATGTTGCCGATAACTATGGTCCTCTAAGCTCTACACTCTCCGCTGTTAGCACAGACGAGATTTCTGCTGGCACTTCGACTGAATATCGTGTTTACAGTCCTGCTGATGTGTCTGCCATGATAGCTCAACACGCATATGTTTCTGAGTTGTATATTGAGGCTTTGGGTAACAAAGAGGTTGCATATACGAACCCGAACCAATCCTACCCTCAGAGATTAGGAACGAACTCAGAATGGCAGGGTTGGAAAGTCAACCTAAGCGAATATGATGAGTTTCAAGTGAGAGGTACTTATGAGTCTGGGGACAATAGTGGAATTGTTATAGGTGTAGGCGTTACTTCTGGAAGCACTCCCCTCAACAGAACCAGCCCCTCTTTTTCTATCGGTGACGGACAGGGAGCACCTTATGAATATATCCATAGCGGACAACTAGGGGCTGATGCGGTGGTGTCAGGTGGTGTAAGTTTTGATGGAGTCTCAACTAATGACT
>LSRR01000276.1_pt1 | contig 64673 bp, 62 predicted proteins | sample 1162981 | NCBI WGS metagenome assembly LSRR01 (sample SAMN03256433, study PRJNA305521) | marine metagenome | biome: Estuarine; feature: Estuary; material: Brackish water; isolation source: iron chloride precipitation of viral particles from surface water samples | place: USA: Chesapeake Bay ... | reverse complement strand
CAACTGGATCTGTTATAACTGGTTCTGGTAATATAATTCAACTTATTGATGATTCTTCTATTGCATCTGCAACGAACGGGCAATCAGGTAAAGTTTATAATATCGTTTCCGGATCAATTAATTCGGGAGTATATAATTCATCAGCACCAGTATATTATGGATTAGCATATCCAGATTATGGTACATTGATTTTAGATGGAAATATGCTTGATCAAAAATTAGGATTTGCAACTAATGTTTCATCGAGTGTTGAAGGCAATAATCATTTTGTATTGTTCCATTCAATTTCTGGATCATCATTCTTTACGGATCCGGCAACATCTGATCCATATGGCTTCTTAGCTCGTAATTCAGAAAAAGTTACAAGCACACATTATTTCGTAAGAATTAAAAATGCAGAATATAATTTTTCAAATAATCCATCATATGTTTCGGGAAGTGTTGGCCAAATTGCACAATCAACATTTATTGGCGATCCAAAAACATATATTACAACGGTTGGATTATATAATGATAGTCAAGAATTATTAGCAGTTGCAAAATTATCTAGACCATTATTGAAATCATTCCAGAGAGAAGCTCTTATACGTGTTAAGTTAGATTTTTAAAATCAACACTGATTTAAACCCTGTTATATTTATATTAAATGTAGCAGGGTTTTTACTATAATGGCACGAACAAAAACAAAAAATACAAATGATCCATATGTTGGCGTATATCCTTCGGTTTTTAAGAAAATCGATACAAGCGATGTAAAAGTTAATCCATTTCCTGCATATAAATCATGGACATTTTATTCTGGTAGCGCAACATCGAGTGTATTACCATTGCAAGGAATATATACCAACGTATTACCAGCGTTAGGTAGCGAATTGATATATAATGATGCTAGCAACGTTGATAGTAGTTTGCAAAGTGTTACATATTTTTCTGTAAATCATTTATATTATAAAAACAAATCAGAACCTGCAAAAACATATGGTCCAACTGATTTAACTCGTACTAAAAAAGCATTATATCAAACTGCATCTGTTTTTTCTATACCGCAAGTGCGAATTGGCGAAGGAATTAAACCTGCATCATTTACATTTACATCTTCAGTATCAGGTTCTTTTGCTAGTGATAGATATGGAAATGTTTATGACACTGCATTTAATACTGCATCAATTGTTGCTGATGTTAAATGGTATGAAGGATTCAATGAATATTTTGATATATCTAGAAATGTATATAAAACAGCTGGAGTAACATATGTTCCTGGTATTGTTACTACTACGGGACAACAACGTTCTTTAGGATTATCTGCATATTTTTCTGGCTCTGGTTATTTGCAATCTAATTTAGATGGTTTGTATGATCGTAATCATGATTATGCAATTTCATTTTTTATTAGTGGCGCAAATACAACTACCACTGATCAATTGGTAATAACAAAAGCATCTCAAAGCATAACACCAACTTATCCATTCAGAATAGAATTAAGTGGTAGCAATCAATTGAAATTTACGATTGCCGGCAGTGATACATTTAAAGCAACAATTACATCATCTGCACAAGTTTCATCTTCTTGGAATCATGTAGTTTGTCAAAAATCTGGAAGCAATATGCAAATGTATATTAATGGTACATTGCATTCTTCCGTTTCTAGTACATTGTTAGGAGTTTATAATTCTCCATTTACTGCTTCAGCTCGTATAGATAACTTAGATGTATTAAATATTGGTGGTTTTAGCACCAATAGCTCAAATCTACAAGGTTATTTAGATGAAGTTAGAATCTTTAATAAGTCTCTTTCATCAACGCAGATAAGTGCGTTATCGGACCGGACTGAGGGTGGGACATGTTTACAAACTGCTAATGTAGGAAATGTATTTGGAAAACACGGAATTGTAGTTTTTTCATCTCCAGATTATCGAATTAACGACATGATTAAAACACCATTTACTGCATCTTATCGTAGTATGGTTACTATACATGAATTAAATGTTGTTACGCGTTTAGATTCTGGTGATTTTAATATGTCTACTAATATAACATTAACAGCAGATGATGATTCGACATATCGATCATTTGCAACAGGTAGTGTATTTGCACCATATATTACTACGATTGGTTTATACAATGACTTTGGTGAATTGTTAGCAATTGGAAAATTAGCACAGCCAATACGTAAACGCAATGATGTTGATATGAATTTTGTAATCCGTTTAGATTTAGATAAAAATATAACATTTAAAGGTTGATGTGATACGATTAAAACAACTTCTTAAAGAAATGACTGATAGCGATTTAAAACGCATATTAGAAAAAATACGCAATAAACAATTTAAACTGTTTGGTCAGGGTGATAATGGTCGTGTTTATGAAATTGACGGTGAAGATAAATTGTTTAAAATAACGACAGAACGAGAAGAATATCGGGTTGCGGAAACGATCGTTAATCGTTATTCAGAATTTACAACGTTTATTCCTGTATATTATGTTGATGGAAATAACATGTACGTTATGGCAAATGCATCAGATTTATCAGCAAAGCAACGAATAAATATTGATCGGTTTATTAACAATTATAAAAATTATGCTCGTGAAGAGGGTGGTGAAGTTTCTATTTTTGATTATTTAGATGCCGATGGTGCCCGTGACACTGATATACAGCTTGTAAACTTTTTACGGGCGCTGCAACGAGATGTACAAAAAACAGATATTTTGGATTTAGATTTAGATTTAGATTTTAAAACTGATAATATTATGTTATGGAATGATAAATTAGTAATGATTGATTGGTAATCATATTTATATAAAAGAATGTAATTATGTCATTGATATTAGAAAAATTCATACGAACATATTTGATCGAAGGACGCACGGTTGCTAAATTGCGTAATGCATCAGCTAAAGATACTGCTAGTGCACGTGCTGCAGGAGCTGTATATGCATACAATGTTTTAGTTAAAGGAACATCTGATAAAAATGAAATTCTACAATTGGTAAAAGCTGCAACTGAAGCATCTACTGGTACTAGTACTGACAGTAGAGAAGTTGTTGGCGATTCTAGTAAATTTGCAACGATTGAATATGTTTATGTAGTAAGTGATCCATTATCGAAAAAACGACAAACTATTACGGTATGGATTCTTAAAAGTCCATTCCTAGCAGCAAGTAGTGACGAAAGTAATGCTGTGTTTACGGCAAGTACGAGATCATTTATTGGTAGTGCAGCAATGTTTACCAAATCTAAGTATAATGAAGAAATTAAAAAAATTGATACTCCAATTAAACCTGTTGAACTTAAAGATTTAAAAAGCAAAGAAACAATTATTGACAAAGCTGCAGAAAAAGCAACAGATACTATTGCCGGAAATAAAGAAGTTACTGATTATGAATTAACGCGTGATGGTAAAGTAGTTGGCAAATTTAATGGTACTATTAATAAAAATGGAAAACCAGTAAATGGTAAAGCTGAATTAACAGATGGACAATGGTTTGATGGTACGTTTAAAGATGGTGCATTTTCATCAGGAACATGCAGAAAAATTTTGAATAATGGAGATATATTCGAAGGCGAATTAAAAGATGGCATTCCAACGGATTCAACAAATCAAAAATTAACTATAGTTGCAACAAATAATTATTTCGAAGGGTCAGTTGATTCTACATATGGTGCATTAAATGGTATAGTGTATTCTAATTCAACTAAGAGTACCGAAATAGGTAAATTTATTAATGGCGAATGGCAAGCAACGGATGTGTTTACTAATCAACAAATTATCGATGCAACTAAATCTTCGAAATATAGTGATGCTACAAAATATTTTCAACAACTAATGGTTGATAAAATTGCGACAAAGCCTAAGGTTGTTGCAGTAATGGGCGATGCATATACAAAAGTAAAAGATGGTGTTGATGGAAAATGGGGTAATAATTCTAAAACTTTAATGCAGTGGGTGCAAGCAGGATTAAAATTACCTAAAACTAATAGTGTTACTGATGAATTTATTGAAGAAATTAAAAATTTTGAAAAACGAATAATTGAATCTATACTTAATATTAAAAATGTATTGTTAGAACAATTTGATTTCGATGCAGTAGAACAAGAAAAACAAAAAACGAAAACTACACCTACTCCGAGTCCAGCTCCGAAACCAAAACCAGGTCCTACTCCGCCAGCACCAAAACCAACGCCTACTCCGAAAATACAAAACACAATAACAGATAAAACATACGTTTTGAAAAAAGATCATGATATAACTTATGTTAATGGATCAGCTGATAGTTTTTTGAAAAATATGAAACAATGGTTAAATGGTGCATATAGAAAAATTGGAGGCGGTGCAATTGAAATATATAAAGATTCAGTGCGCGGTAAATGGTTTGATAAAAAAAGCATAACTATACCAAAAGGTACTAAAGTTTATATTCATCCCGATAAAATCGTAATGTTTGTTACTGATACAAATACGCCCGACGGAAATATTTGGAGAATCACATATTTTTACAAAGACAAAACGTTATCTACATCATCATATTATACATTATGGCGCGATTTATATAAAAAATATATTTCATATCCAGCCTTTGAAAATATAGCAGATCGATTAGATATTGATAATATATCATATGTTTCACCAAAATATCGAAATGATGAATTGATTGGATTTTTACGAACATTATCTCCAGATGTACAAACAAAAAAACAAAGAATTAAAAATCTTACTAAAGAAGAAAAACAACAATTGAATAAAGATTTTGATTTATGCATAAATATTGCAAAAGATTTTTGGGAAATATTTGGAAAAAATCCACAAAAATATTTTGGAAAATATAAAGGATCATCATGGATTCCATGGGATCAGGATTTAAATAAAGCGTTGCTATATCTTCAAGATGCAGTACAAGAAGCATATGTTGAAGACTTTAAACGTTTATCAAAATCTTCTAATTTAGAAATTCGAGATAATGCAAAAAAATTACATGATGTATATTTAGGAGTTCAAGAATATTTGCGTGATTTAATACGTACGGGTTCTAGCAATCGACCAACTCTTTTTAAATTTAAATTGATACATCCATTTAACGCAAAACGTAATACAAAAGTAACGATACCATTTACATATTTCGAATGATAAACTTAAAAAAACTTATTACCGAACAAACAGCTGCTACAAAATTTTGTAAACAAGATGTACTATCTAGACCTGAATTTGCTGCAGATAAATGGAGTGCTATTGGAATATGGAGTAATAGGAATATTGCTGGTACTAATGTAAAATCGCAACATGCTTCTGGTAATGCAATCGATTGGCACGGAAAAAAAGGTCCAGGTGATCCAGTTATGCAAAAATTAGCAGATTATTTAGTTGCAAATGCAAGTAAATATAACATTGCAAACGTAATATATAACCGTAAAATATGGAATAAATCTGCCGGATGGCATCGATATAGCGGAAAAAGTCCACACGTAGAACATGTACATGTAGATTTTAAAACAAATCCAATTGCAATTAACAATCAAAAAAATAATAATACTGTACAAAAAGCTATATGGTATATGTACAATAGAATAACGAGATTTCCAGAAAAATATTTTAAACCATATAAAGGATCTTGGTTAATTCCTGGAGATGATAAACCTAAAGAAGCTTCGAGTTTTTTGAAAAAATTGTTTTATAATAGATGGAAAGGTGATTTAATGTCTATATATTCAAGCGGAACTTCGCAAGACAAACAAAATATTAGCAATTTAAATAAAGCAGTAATGAATATAGCTAAATTAATTGCAGCTGGAGATTCTGGAAAAGTTACTTTTAAATTTCATAAATGGGATGCAAATAAACAACGTTATAAATTGATTACACAAGTATTCAATTGGACATATATGTAAAAATTGTTATGAGAAAAAATCACTTTCATAGTGCAGGAAATTCTAAACGAGCTAATGCACTTAAACATGGTTATAAATCAGGATTAGAATTAACCATATCTGAACAAATCAAACAAACTGAGTATGAACTTCGTTACGAAGCAGAAACATTAAACTACGTTGTACCAGAACGCAAAGCAAAATATACACCGGATTTCGTATTTACAAAACGAAATGGAGCAACCATGTATATTGAAACAAAAGGACGTTGGACTACTGCAGATCGTACTAAAATGAAACACGTATTGCAGTCAAATCCTGGAATTGATATAAGAATGGTGTTTCAAAATCCGAATCAAAAATTGTCAAAAACATCTCCAACTACGTATGAAGCATATGCTCGTAAGTTAGGAATTGTGCATGTTGCAAAAAAAGAAATTCCTGCAGAATGGATGGCAGAATGTGTAAAACGAGGCGAAGAAGCGGTTGATGTTAAACGTTTCTTTAAATAAGGTTTGTTTTTTGAAAAAAAAATAATATATTCATGAAAATTAATGAAATTTATTTTATTAATAGATTGAAGAATTTATTGATTCAATCGTTAAGCCAGTAATGAAATGTATGTGCTTAACTAATATATTATATTATTAATTATTATTAATTGGATTCCTTACAGAATTTCTTTATATTATAATTGTGAAGAATCTTAAACTGTTACAATTATTAGAATCTGTTTTAGGTAAAGGAAAATCTACTTCAGGTAATAATATTGCATTCTTTTCTCCGTTTACTTCACATTACAAGCCTAAATTAGAAATTGATATCAATACTAATCACGCCGGAGAAAATCCATGGCACTGTTGGATATCTGATAAAAAAGGCCGTACTATATCTAGTTTGTTTAAGCAAATGGGATTGCCTAAAGAACGGTTTGAACAGTTAGCAAAGATAATTGAAACATCAAGATATCGCAATACCACTGAAATAAAAACAGTTACTGCAATATCGTTGCCAGAACATTATGCTCCATTATGGATCGCGAAAACAACACCCGATTATAGAAATGCAATTCATTATTTAAAACAACGTGGGGTAACTATGTTAGATATTTTAAAGTATCGAATTGGTTATTGCGAACATGGTGAATATTCTGGCAAAATAATTATTCCTAGTTATGATGATACCGGACAATTAAATTATTTTGTATCAAGAGCATATTATCGAGCAGATAAACAAAAACATAAAAATCCTAAAATTTCAAAAGACATCATTGGATTTGATTTAACAATAAATTGGTCACAACCAATCATTCTTTGTGAAGGTTCGTTTGATGCAATTGCAATTAAACGCAATGCAATTCCGTTATTTGGTAAAATCATTCAACCGGCATTACAAAAGAAAATCATCGAAAAACGAGTACGTGATATCTATATTTGCTTGGATGCTGATGCACTTCGAAATGCAATACAAATTGCAGAACGTTTCATGGCAGAAGGATTGAATGTTTATTTTATACGACTTGAAGATGCAGATGCATCGGAATTAGGTTTTGAACAAATTACAGAAATTATCAACAATACTGATATATTAACTTTTGAGCGCATCATGGCACTTAAAATGGACATGTTATGGACATAAAACAAATAGATTCTCCTTTAGAAAAAATTGACAAAATTTTTCATATCTCCGATGTACATATACGTACATTGAAACGGCATCGAGAATATCGACAAGTATTTAAAACATTATTTGATCATATTGAAACGCATGCAACAGGAAATAGTGTTGCTGTAGTTACTGGTGATATTGTGCATAGCAAATTAGATATGTCTCCGGAACTAGTTCAAATGCTTGTAGATTTTTTTAACGGATTTACAATTCCTACAATTGTTATTTTAGGTAATCATGATATGAACCTAAATAACATGCATCGGATTGATGCAATATCTCCAGTATTAGATGTTATTAAAAATCCAAACATTCATTTTATCAAAGATAATGGTTTGTTTGAATTCGGCGGCATAACATGGAATCATATGGCAGTTGATAAAACTCCTGCAGATTATATTCGAGCAAAAGATTTTGACGCTCCATATAAAATTGCATTGCACCATGGTGCTGTTAATACTGCTAAAACTGATATTGGTTATCAAATATCAAATGAACATGTAGGCGTTGATTTGTTTGAAGGACATGACATTACGTTGTTAGGTGACATACATAAACCAGCACAATTCTTAGATGATGCTAAAACAGTTGCATATCCAGGTTCATTGATTCAACAAAATCATGGCGAAGCATTGATTCATGGAATATTGGTTTGGGATGTAGAACAACGCAGTGCAGAGTTTCATGAAATATACAATGAATATGGTTATGTAACTATAGAAACTCAAGGAGCTGCAATCATTAATGCACCAGCTCGAATGCCACAACGTCCTCGGGTTCGTATTAAATTTAATGAAACGAGTGCAGCAGATATGAAAAAACTTATTGCTGCAATTCGTAAAAAATATGATGTAGAAGACATTACAATTCAAAGAACAATTGGTAGTGCTGCGACTGCAACATCATCTAGCTTAGCTATTGGAAATGTACGTGACGTTGAATATCAAAACACTTTATTGACAGATTATATTGATTCAAATTTTCCACAAGCAACTGCAGAAGAAGTCGATGCTATTCGACATATCAATCGCACAATTAATTCAAAATTACCTGCAGTAGAATCAATTCGTCATACAACGTGGCATCCCGTATCATTTGAATTTGACAACATGTTTTCATATGGTGAAGGTAATGTTTTAAATTTTGAAAACTTATCTGATGTATGTGGGTTATTTGCTGCAAATACATCTGGAAAATCTAGTTTGCTTGATGCAATTACGTATACTATATTTGATAAATGTAGCAAAACAAGCAAAGCAAATGAAGTTTTAAATAACAAGAAAACATGGTTCCGAGGTGTATTTCGTTTTGAAATGAATGGTATCATGTATACTATAGAACGACGAGGTACACAAAATAAAAAGAAAGAAACGCACGTTAAAGTTGATGTAGATTTTTATACCGATTCAGAAAATTTAAACGGAGAAGAACGTAGTGAAACAAATAAAAACATTCGTAGGTATTTAGGTACATATGATGATTTTATTTTAACTGCATTTTCACTTCAAGCTGACAACAATAATTTTATTGAAAAATCACAAAAAGAACGCAAAGACTTATTATCACAATTTTTAGATATTACGGTATTTGAACAACTTTATCAACTTGCTGCAGATGAAATTAAAGAAACATCGGGACGTTTAAAGGATTATAAGAAAACAGATTTTGCTGAAATCATCGTACAAGCAGATGCAGTTATTTCAGAAAACCAAGACAATATTATTTCTTTAGAACAACAAGAAGATATGCAACAAGAAACTAGAAATAATTTGCAAGAACAAATTGTTGCATTGATTGAAACAAAACTTCCAACTACCTACGATGGTCCAAACATCAATGAATTGAAACGGCAAGAACAAGATTTAATTGCTATAATTGAATCAATTCAACAAGATATTGAAACGGCAGAACAAGCATTAGAAACGTTAACTGCAGAAATTGAAACTCAAGAAGAACGATTAACTCAATTCGATGTTAATGACATTACAACAAAAACAACACAATACGCAAAAGTAGAACATTCAGTTAACACACTTTTACAAAAATATCGACAACAAAAGGAAATCGTAAATGGAAAACAAGAAAAAATTAAACATCTTGAGTCTCACGAATATGATCCAAACTGCAAATACTGTACATCTAACGTTTTCGTTCAAAATGCAATCGAAGCACAAAATACAATTGAAGCGGATAGAACAATATTGAATGATTTACAACAACAAATTGAAAATCTTAATACAGAATTAGAATCATTAAAACCGGTATTCGAATTAGAGACTCAGTATAATAAACTTAAAAATACTATTGCAACTAAAAAAATTACGTTGGAACGCAATGAATTGCAGTTGCAGATATTAGAAAGTGATTTACAAACTCGAGAATCTGAATTAGAAACTACCGTAGAACGACAAGAATCATTTCGTAAAAATGAAACGGCAATTACACACAATCAACAGGTTGATATGCAAATCAACGAATGCAAACAACAAATTACAACATGTACAGATCAAATAAAAAACATACAAGAACAAATCAAATCACTCTTTGGTGCAATTGAAGTTGCAAAAACAAATAAAGGTGCTGCAATAGAACAATTGGATCGATATCGTCAATTAGAAACTGAATATAAGGCTTATGGATATTATTTAGAATCAGTTAAACGAGATGGAATTCCATATGAATTGATTTCAAAAGCTGTTCCTAAAATTGAATCTGAAATAAACAATGTACTTAATCAGATTGTTGATTTTAACATGGTATTAAATACTGATGGCAAAAATATTAATGGATATATCATTTATGATGAAGATAACTATTGGCCATTGGAATTAACATCTGGAATGGAACGTTTCATTTCGTCATTAGCAATTCGCATCGCACTCATTAATGTTTCGGCATTGCCTCGTCCTAACTTTATTGCAATCGATGAAGGATGGGGTTCATTAGATGCAGAACATATTTCATCAGTAGTAAACTTGTTTGATTATTTCCGAACCAAATTTGATTTCTCAATCATTATATCTCACGTTGATTCTATGCGAGATATGGTAGACAATTTAATTGAAGTAAATAAAACAAACGGATTCAGCAATATTAATCATATTTGATATTTATAATAAAGTATCAAATTCATGAAACGCAAAGAAGCAGTATATAAAGGTCTACAATACGTACCTGTTTATTTTGAAGATACATCATTAACATCTCCAGATTATTTTCAAATATCTGAATTTCCATTGCGATTAACTGCCGGAAAAAATTTATTTAAATTGCGAGGAAATCCATTTAACTTAAAAGTTGGTGGAGTATTAGGAATTGAAATACTAGATTATAATGGAGATCCAATCTATCATGAAGTTGTAGATTATATTGATGAAGATAAATCTAGAGTCATTGCAATTTATATTTACGAAGATACATCACCTGGCGATTGTACAGTAACATTATTAGCAGAAGCTGTTACAATTAATGGACAAACTACTCCATCTGAATGGCAAGGTAGAGCAAACATACGATGGTCTCGAACAGTGCCAGTTAATCCAAATGTATCAAACGCATCTGAAATTATTTTTGAAACTGTACCTGAAGTAACGGTAGAAGAAATTGTAGGAGTACAGTTAAATAGAATATATTCGGGCAGTACGCAATTCCCAATTTATAATACAGGTCAGGTACGTTATTTTTCATATAATAATCAACCAGCAATAGAAATAACCGGGGGAACGTTTACATCAGATATGTCTACTGGTACTATAACAGTATCGACACCATCAAATCCTACCCCTACTCCTAATTATGTGGTGCCTACAACGTCTTACGTATCTACAATTAAAAAGATATTATCTCCCACTACGGCATTGTTAGATACAGAGTATACAGTGTATAGTAGCCAAAGTATTTCGCCACATACATATAATGCATTTGGAAATTCTGCATTTTCTTTAGCATACGAAGCAACACCTACATATGTTCCAACTGAAAATTCACAATCATTTGCATACATACAAGTTAAAGGATTAGATCCAGCAACTGGAGATGTTTCTAGAATCAAAGTATTTACCAATAATAATGGTACTATAGGTACATGGGATTTAGTTAATGATGTTGAATTAGATGAAACGGAAATATTCGTTGAAAATACAGCTTCATTATATCCAGATCAATCTATAGGAATATTTTCATCACAAAGCGTAATTGATACATATTGGTCGGCTTCTGCATATTTGCAAGGCGTACAAACAACAGCACCTGCATTGGTTTGGATGACAGCATCATTGAACAATGCAATGAAAATTTCTAGTTCAATTGATTTAACTTCAAATAATTCAATACTTGTAGCAAAAACAAATAATTCTGGTTATTTTATTGAAAATTCATCATATAAAGTAACGATTGATGCATTAGCTACAAGAATTGATTCGGCACCGGTATTATCAGTTTACTTATCTGGCAGTGCATTTTATGCAGATCCAACTGATTATTTCAATCAAGATTTTTCTTTTGGAAAACGAATCGGAGAACTTCGAGCTGTAGGAGATAATCAGCGTTTCGATGACATTGTTTTAAATTTTGAATCTAATTATACAGGTAATGGTGTATTATTATTAGTTGTAGAATCAGGCGAATGGCAAGTTTCAGATATACGAACCACTACTGATAATGATGCCGGATATTCTCCAAATTATACTAGAATTAAAACACCAATTCAAACTACACATAAAATTAACAATCAAATATCTTTTAAAGTAGAATATTATAACGTTAATGGTGAGAAGAGCAAACAAATATCATATGTATATAATAAAGATTGGGAAGGCGGTAATCGATATATAGATGGCGATTATTCAATGCTTACGGGTTCGTTATATGTTGCTGATTCATTAAATAGCGGAGTTGCAATTAGTGGATATCCAAATTCAGGATTCGTTAGATCATTAGGTTACGAAGGTTTTACTGCAGGATTTCCAGGATTTTTACTTTGGTCCGGATCAGCATTGCCAAGTAGTGCAGGAACTAAAGGAGGCGGAGCGTATAGTGGCGTTGGTTTAGAACTTTATGCAAATACTGCGAGTTATTTTAGATATTCAACAACAGATTCAGAAATTGATGTACGTACGGATAAATTCTTTTTTGGAAATCCTACAACAACGTTTATCAGTGGGTCTAATGGAAATATTGAAATATCTGCAAGTGGATTTCATTTAACTGCACAAGGAAATGTAACAGCATCATCATTTATTGCAGTACAAAATAATGTTGTTTTATTTGATTCTAATAATGAATTTGTAGACGGATTAAATGTAGGCCGCATAGTATATTTTGATCAATCTGAATATACATATGATATGGCAACATTGCCAACAACGGCTTCGGGTATCACCGGGTCACATGTAGCTGGACCATCATTTGAAACATTTATTCTTCCAGGCGAAACAAATATGCAAATGTCATATACATTTTATATAGATCGTACAGATGCATCGGTTGGTAATAGAACATTACAAATTTCTTCATTTATTGCTAGTGCTGTAACAGGTTCGCAAATCGGACTCGGATCATATGGTACATTTAATAATCAAGCACAATTATTGCAAGAAAATTCTATTGCAACAGTACCTGTATCTAGTCAACGATCGGGCGCTGAAACAGTTGAAATTAAAGGAAGTGCAAATGGTATAACAAATCGCCAAGGACATTATGTATTAATTCATACACAAATCGAAGCTTCAAATATAGCTGGTTTGACCGGAACGTTAAAATTAAAAAACTTTGTATTTAGAACAAGTAGAACGGTAGGTGGAAGTACAATTGCACCAACGAATCCAATATCATAATATTTATATAAAACGGAACATAATGGATAAAATAACAGTTTTATTTCCCGGAGGATTTAAACCATTAACGGGAGCTCATTTAGCATTAGCACAACGTTATGCAGATTCTCCGGAAGTTGGCCAAGTATTATTATTGATTGGCCCAACAATGCGAGATGGTATTACTCGAGAAAAAACTATTGAAATATTTGACCTTATCCAAGGTAATGGCGAACTAAGTGATAAAATTAAAATACAGCCAACACAATATAATTCTCCAATAGTAGCTGCATACGAATATTTGTTTGATTTGCCATCGGATGCAACCGGCCGATATGCAATGGCAGCTTCTACTAAAGGAGATGATTATGTTAGGGCAAAAGCATTTGTTCCGAATGTAGATAAATATGCAACAATTGGCGATAAAAAAGGACGTAAAATTCCTCCCGGAATTGATGCAACAGAATTAAGTATCGACGTAGATCCAGAAACATACGCAAACGGAATGCCAATATCAGCTACTACAGTACGACAAGCAATTGCAGATAGAGATTATGAAACATTTCGAGCATCATATCCTCAATTCAAAGATGCAGTAGTTAAAAATGCATGGCAAATCATAACGGGAGTATCGGAAGCATTATTTACAAAAGAATGGTGGTCAAACCAATTACAAGAAGATATTGATGAAGTTTTTGGCGCGACAATGAATAAAGACGAAACTCGTCGACATAAAAATAAAATCAACAAGTTAAGTAATTTTTTAGATAAACAAGATGATCGATCATTTGTATATGATTTTAATAAATTTCCAAAAACCGTTTATGGTGCAAGATTAATGGAAGGCGGCGCTGCAGGACATATGGCACATCCATGGGACGATCATGGATTAACTTTCAATGATATGAAAGAAATTGTTAGTCGAGCATTAGAAGGACGTTTAGATATAGAAGCGGCAGTAACTGAAAAAACTGATGGACAAAACATTCAAGTAACATGGAAAAATGGACAAATTGGTTTTGCTCGTAATAAAGGTACTGTAATTAATCCAATGACAGTACAAGAAATACAAGATAAGTTTGGAGGACGAGGACCAATATCAGATGCATTTGGTAATGCTGCAGAAGATTTAGCAGAAGCATTTAGTCGCGTACCGCAAGACAAACTCAATCAAATATTTAAAAATGGTCGTGTATTTGCTAACATGGAAATTATTTATCCAGCAACGCGTAACGTTATTGCATATGAAGTTGCCGTATTACAATTTCATAATTTAGTAGAATATGATGAACAAGGAAATGTTGTAGAAACAGATTTGACAGGTGGTGGTGCATTACAAGGCATTATACAAGATGCTAATGCACATCTTCAAAAAACATTTTCATTTATTCCTCCACAAAAAATTAAAATTGGACGTATATCTGATTTTGAAGATCAACAAGCAGCATTTTTTAATGAAATAAATCAGTTACAAAATCGATACGGATTAAAAGATACAGATCGGGTAACTGAATATCATCGAGCATGGTGGAGCGATGTTATTAAAGAACAAGCTGATAAAATGGGATATGATATTCCAGAAAACATTTTAAATGCATTGATATATCGTTGGGCATTTTTTGATAAATCAGAAAGCATGACCTCACTTAAAAAACAAATTACAAATCCAGAATTTTTAAATTGGGTTCAAGAATTTGATAAAAAAGAATTCAAACAATATTACAAACAAAACATGGAACCGTTTGAAACTATATTTTTACGGTTAGGTGCAGTTGCATTAAAAAATGCAGAAAATTTCTTAGCAGCAAATCCATCAAATACGGTTCAACAAATCAAACAAGAAATTGCTGAACTTACAAAAGAATTACAAAATAATCCAAATCCTGCTACAATTTCTAAATTAGAATTAGAACTTAAACGCATTGAACGATTAGGAGGATTTGATGCAATAGTGCCATCAGAAGGAGTAGTATTTACATATCGAGGTAATACTTATAAACTTACGGGAGCATTTGCACCAGTTAATCAAATACTAGGAGTGCTGAAATACGCGCGATAACATATTTATATTAAAATTGGAATTTAATCATGGCTGAAAAACATAAAAGCAAGTACAAAAGACCAGAAAACGCAAAACCAACACGTAGAAAAGATATTAAAGATTATACGCACGAAGATAAAGATGGTGCAATGAATCCTTATTCTACAGGTAAAAAACAAGAACGGGTTGCACGTAAGACAGATAAAGCCGTACAAGACGATGGCAAAATGTTTCCAAAATATACAGACAAAGACCGTTTATACAAAAAAATTGAAGATGGCGAATATGATCCAAAACATGCAATGAATGTTTTACGTAAACGTCAAGAAGAAGATACTGATGAATATTTTGATGCACGTGAGAAAATTGATCATGGTGCAACTACTCCAGAATTACAAGAACGTATAAATCGTTTATCTGCAACACAAAAAGAACAATTAGTTAGAGAATATCTTAGAAGAAAAATTGCTAAAGTTCTTAAAGAACAAGGTGAACCTGCAGACACTCCAGAAGAAGAAGCTCCAACACCAGACGCTCCAGCAGACGCTCCAGCACCTGACGCAGGAACACCAGCTCCTTCTGATACACCAGCACCTGATGCAGCGGCAGCACCACCAGCGCCTGCCGCAGCAGCAACACCTCCAGCGCCCGATGCAGGAGCAACTCCACCGGCACCAGCTCCAGCTGCGCCAACACCGGGAGCAGAAGCGCCTGCACAAAAAGAAGAACCGAGTAAAGAAGAACAACAATCTAAAGCATTAAAACAAGTAGTTCAATCATTAACAAAAGAACCTGGATCAGCTGGTAAAATTGATTTTATTATGAAATCAATTGATAGCGTGTATAAAGATGCAGATGTACGAGATACTAAAAATTTCTTAAAATTATTGAAACGAACTATCAACAAACAATTAATTAAATTGGGTGCTGAAGAACATAGTTCTAACGAATAAAAAATAAATAAAAAAGTTATGTCAAAAAAGTTACAAAACGTAAAAGCCATTCAACAAATGTTAGATGGCACGCATAAGTTTCAAACTAAAAAAACAGTAGGTTTTTCTGATTCAGAAGCTAAAGCAAAACAAGCTGAACATCATAATGTCGGCGATGTTTGGGAAGAAATAGATTCAAACGGAAATGTTTATGTTTTAGAACAACATGAAGGATTTCGTATACGCAAATCAAAAAACTCTGATATATTTCAAAATATTAGAGATGAAATACGTTCATTTCCTAATTGTAGAAAAGACGTATGTACATGTGCTGGAACGCATCATTTAGATAAAAAAATGCAAAAAATTCACGGAATGTGTTTTGACTGCGTAATTGAAATGGAACATGAATTAAAAAAATCTGGAAAATATAAAGAATACGAACAACATAAAATTCGAGAAAATGCATTAGCCTGGTTACGAGATGCAGAACGCGATGTTGAAATGTTAAAACAAGCATATACACAAGCACAAGAATTTGTATCTAATTCAGATGGTCATGTAGAAACATGGACAGCAAAAATGACACCAGAAGAATTTGAAAACACTATACAAAAACAATTTGAAGAATTTAAAATAAATTTTTTAGCAAATTTAAACGGAGAAACAAAAAACGATGAAAATAATTAAAAAATATTGGGCAGTTATTACTGGAGCAGTATTATCATTATTAGCTATTTTTGCAATGGCATTTAAAAGCGAAAAACGTAAAGTTGAAAAAATTGATGAAAAAATTGATGATAACAATCAACAAATTGATCAACTTCAAGGAAAAACTGAAGTAATTGAAGAACAACAAGTTGAGGTTAAACAAGAAATTCAAGAAACTAAAACGGATATTGCTAAATTGGAAACTGCTAAAGAAGAATTGAAAGTAACAGAATTACCGGTAAAAGATGCTAAACAAAATATTTTAAATAAAACCCGTCGCGGAAGAAAACCAAAAAATTAATATGAAACGATTATTAGTTATATTATTATTTCCGATATTTGCATTTACGCAAACTAAACCAGATACATGTTTTACGCAACAAGAAATTGTTGATATTTCATATACATTAGATTCATTATTTGCATTAGATTCAATTAACAACGCATTAATTAATAAATACGTAACATTATCTAAACAACAAGATGAGTTGATTAAATTAGATTCATTACAGATTCGATATAAAGATCAACAAATTGCGTTATTACAAGAAAATGTAGAATTATATATTCGCAGAGAACGTTATCTTAAACCAAAATGGTATGAAGCAAAAGGCTTATGGTTCGGATTGGGTATATTTACATCATTAGGCTCTGGAATACTAATTAATCAATTATTGAAATAATATGTCGCAAAATATAAAACAGATCATTCAACAACAGTACACGATGTGTGCTAAAGATCCTGTTTTTTTCATGAAGCAATATTGTTATATTCAACATCCTAAACGCGGTAAGATCAAATTTAACTTATATCCATTTCAGGAAGATTCATTAACTGAATTGCGAGATAATCGATACAATGTAATATTAAAGTCTCGTCAGTTAGGTATATCAACTCTTTCTGCAGGATTTGCTTTATGGAGCATGTTATTCAAAGAAGATTTTAACGTACTTGTTATTGCAACAACACAAGAAGTTGCAAAAAACTTAGTAACAAAAGTACGGGTAATGCACGACAATTTACCTAGTTGGTTAAAAGGTAATATTGAAGCAGACAATAAACTTTCATTAAAATTCAAAAACGGCTCACAAATTAAAGCAGTGTCATCTGCAACTACAGGAGCACGTTCTGAAGCATTATCATTGTTAATCATAGATGAGGCTGCATTTATTCGCAATATTGAAGAAATATGGGTAGCATCGCAAGCAACATTATCGACAGGTGGCGGTGCTATTGTTTTATCTACACCTAACGGTATTGGTAATTGGTTTCATTCAGTATGGTCAGAAGCTGAACAAGAAATTAACGGATTCCATACAATTAAATTACATTGGACCGTTCATCCAGATCGAGATCAAGAATGGCGCGATGAACAAACAAAATTATTAGGTGAACGTGGTGCTGCTCAAGAATGTGATTGTGACTTTATTTCATCTGGTCACACTGTAATAGATGGTGCTATATTAATGGATTATGAAATAAAGTGCATAGAGCCTATCGAAAAACGAGGATTTGATAATGGCTATTGGATTTGGGAATATCCTAACTATGAAAAAAATTATATAGTAGTAGCTGACGTTGCTCGGGGTGATGGTGCTGACTGGTCAACATTTCATGTTATTGATGTTGAAACCGTATCGCAAGTTGCTGAGTATAAAGGTAAACTTCCACCTAAAGATTTTGGAAATATGCTCGTTACTGTTGCAACAGAATGGAACAATGCACTACTTGCAATTGAAAATGCAAACATAGGTTGGGCAGCAATTCAGCCAGCATTAGACCGAGGATATGAAAATTTATTTTATACTTATAAAGATGATGGATATGTTGATGTAGACGTACAACTTAAAAAGGGTTATGATATGAAGGATAAGTCTCAGATGGTTCCTGGAGTATCAACAACCTCACGTACACGTCCATTAATGATATCAGCACTTGAAATGTATATGCGAGAACGAACACCAGTAATTCGTTCAAAAAGATTAATACAAGAACTTTTTGTTTTTGTATGGTTAAATGGTAAAGCACAATCACAAAATGGATATAATGATGACCTTGTTATGTCTTTTTGTATTGGACTATGGTTACGAGATACGTCGCTTAAACTGCGACAACAAGGTATTGAACTACATAAACGTACATTGTCACAATTTCAAAAATCAGAACCTAAAATATATACAGGTCGACCAATGAATAATGCAGATGGTTGGTCATGGAATAATGGTTTTAATGATGAAGATTTGACTTGGTTGATACGTTAACACCATGGTTCTTTAATACGTTATATTTATATAAAAATAGAAATTAATATGGCTACATTAAGAAACCGCTTACGGAATCTGTTTGCTACGAATGTTATCGTTCGTGCTTATGGTAAAGATAAAATTCGCGTTGTCGATACAAATAAATTGCAAAGTGTTGGTAATTTAAATCAATCAAAAATTGCTGATAGATATACAAGACTCCACGGGGCGAATAAACATCGCGTAGGAGGTATGGGTGGATATGATTCTAATTATTATATGCACCAAAATCGTATGCAATTATATGCTGATTACGAAATGATGGATCGCGACCCAATTATTAGTTCAGCCTTAGATATTTATTCTGATGAATCAACATTAGCTGATCAATTCGGAGAAATATTGACTATCAAATGCAATGATTCTAAAATTCAAAAAATACTTTATAATTTATTTTATGATGTATTAAACATAGAATTTAATCTATGGACATGGATTCGTAACATGACCAAATATGGTGATTTCTTTTTAAAATTAGATATTGCTGAAGAATATGGAATTATCAATGTACGTCCATTTTCTAGTTATGAAATTGAACGTTGGGAAGAATTTAATGAAGTGACCGGCGAATATGATATTAAATTTAAACATGTTTCTGATCAAAACAAAGGATTTGATGTATTTGAAATAGCACACTTCCGTATGTTATCAGATTCTAATTTTTTACCATATGGTAGATCCATGTTAGAAGGAGCTCGTAAAGAATTTCAAAAACTTATGATGATGGAAGATGCAATGTTAATTCATCGAATCATGAGAGCTCCAGAAAAACGTATTTTTAAAATTGATATTGGTAATATTCCACCAAATGAAGTTGATGCATTTATGGAACAAATTATCAATAAAATGAAAAAAATTCCACATATTGATCCGCAAACTGGTAATTACAATTTGAAATTTAATCTTAACAACATGTTAGAAGATTATTATTTACCAGTTCGAGGCGGCAATTCAACTACACAAATAGATACATTGCCTGGTATGACATTTACCGGAATGGATGATATTGAATATATCAAACATAAAATGATGGCTGCACTTAAAATTCCTAAACCATTTTTAGGATATGATGAGGGCGTAGAAGGAAAAACCACATTAGCATCAATGGATATTCGTTTTGCTAGAACCATTGAACGTATTCAACGAATTGCAATATCTGAATTAACAAAGATAGCAATTGTACATTTATATGCACAAGGCTATGAGGGCGAAGAATTAGTAAATTTTGAATTAGAATTAACCGCACCATCAATTATTTATGATCAACAAAAAGTTGCATTGATGACGGAAAAAATGACACTTGCAACAGCAATGAAAGATTCAAAATTAGTATCTGATAAATACATTTATGAATTTATATTTAATATGTCTGAAGATGAGTGGTTACAACAGCGAACCGATGTAGTTGAAGATTTAAAACTTAGATTCCGCCAAAATCAAATTGAACAAGAAGGAAATGATCCAGCAATAACTGGAATTTCATATGGCACGCCACACGATTTAGCATCAATTCATATGTCGTCTGATGATGTTGAAAAGAAAGATGCAGGAGGTCGTCCAAAAGAAGGAATTAAATCTGGTCAACACAAAAATGCATTTGGATGGGATCCAACAGGTAAAAAGGAATTAAAACAAGCATTTAATCCAGAAAATCAACGAACTGCATTCTTACCAGATATGCGAGCAAGTAAGGGTGTAAATAAACCTTCAGTTTCTACGGAAAGTTTTTTAAAGAAATTAAAAACAAAAGGTCCAGGAATTATTTCTGAATCATTAAAAACTAAAAATATAAACGACAGCCAAGCTGATTCGGGAACATTATTAGATGAAAATAACATTTTGTAGAATTAAACATATTTATTATTAAAATAAAGATACTGACCGCATGAAGAAATTAAAACATTCGAAATATAAGAATACCGGTATTCTTTTTGAAATGCTTGTTCGAAAATTAACATCAGAGACGTTATCGTCAAATAAGTCAGTAACTGTAGATATTATAAAAAAATATTTTGGCAGAAACACTGAATTATCAAAAGAATTACAATTATATAATGCTTTGTTAAAAGAACAATTCCGAAGTGAAGCACAGGGTTTAGATTATATCCGTACTATTAAACAAACGTACGGTAAATTGAATCAAGGTATATTGAAGCGCCAAAAGTATAATCTAGTAAAAGAAATTTCAGAAAAATTTGTATTTACAGATATGGCAAAAATTCATATTCCTAATTATAAAGAATTAGCTTCAATTTATATGTTGTTTGAATATAAAGAAACTGATAATCCTAAACAATTATTAGAATGTAAAAATGTTATTTTATCAAACGGAATAATAGTTGAAAAGAAAAAAATAACAAAAGACCCAGTTATCGAATCATTTGAATCGCAACCAAAAGAAATACGATTAGTTGCATACAAATTGCTTGTTGATAAATTTAATAATAAGTATTCATCATTAAATGAATCTCAAAAACGTTTGTTAAACAAATACATTACAAATGTTAATGATACTGCAGAACTTAAAAAATACATACAAGTAATTATTCCAGAGATTAAAAGTCAATTAGCAGTTCAAGCAAAATTAGTTTCAGACAAAGCAACTAAAATAAAAGTTCAAAAACTTTCTGAAATGTTATGTACTGTAGAAAATATGAAAACTATCAAAGAATCTAATATTCTTTCACTTTTACGATATTTTGATTTAATTGAGGAATTAAAGGGAGTGCATCGATGAAATCATTCTTAAAAGAGATTGAATCAAAATTTTTAGATTTAGAACAATCTATGGAAGAAAATGATTCTGCAGAAACTACAGATGCTAATGAAATAGAAGAACAAAATGCAACGGGCGCCATTGCAGGATATAATATACCAGCTGCATTTGCTAAGCCGGGCAAATGGAAAAATAAAACAAAAACATATGAATCAGTTAATATTTCTCCATCATGGAAATTAGGAGATTATCAAGCTCCTGAAGATGAAGAAGAAGAATATACTGATAAATTTTCATTTGCAACAGATGATGTAAAATGGCAACATAAAAATTACAAATATCCATCAGTAGATTTAACTAATACGCCTGGATTGTCTAAACGAAAAGATAAAACCAAAAACATCATGAAACAGTCAGTTGCAGAAACTATGGATTCAAAATATGAAAAACTTATTGAATCATATCGAGCATATGCAGTAGGTGATGCAAAATCAACTCCGGAGCAAAAAATAAAGCATACTATTAAAGAAGTAGCAAAAAAACTTCAAGAGATTGAACAAGCTGTACAACATGCAGCACGTTTAAAAACAGAATCAGGTGTAGCTAGAAAAGGTTATGGATCACAAGTAGATACAGCATTAAATAAAATATCGGAACGATTAATTAAAATATCAGAGCGAATAAGATCATTAGGAGAATAAAATGTCAAAACAACTAATTGTAGAATATATGCCATTTAAGCCTGTTGGTTCATTAACTGAATCAAGTGGTGCTGCATATGGAATACCTGGTGGTTTTGTTGTACAAGGAGTTTTGCAACGAGCAGGATCTAAAAATCAAAATGGTAGAATATATCCAAAACGTATTTTAGAAAGAGAATGTCGACGATATCAACAAGAATATATTGATCAACATAGAGCACTAGGAGAATTAGATCATCCAGAGTCATCTATTGTCAATTTAAATAACGTTTCGCATAACGTTTTAAAAATATGGTGGAATGGTGATGATTTACAAGGTGCTGTACAAATATTAGATACACCGTCAGGAAAAATTCTTAAAGAACTTTTTAGAGCAGGAATTACATTAGGTATTTCATCGCGCGGATTAGGTTCTGTAAAAGAATTAAGAAGCGAAGGTGTGGTAGAAGTTCAAGAAGATTTTGAATTAATTTGTTGGGACTTCGTATCTAATCCATCAACTCATGGGGCTTTTATGCGGCCTACGCACATGAATGAATCAGTAAATAAAAATATAACAACAAATAAATACACAAAAACAAATGATATCATTACATCAATATTATGTGATGATGGTAAATGTAGGATAATATAATGAGAACGCCTAATTTAAAGTTTATTTTAGAAACAATGATGCAAGATCAGCCAACGCCAATGACTCGCGAAGAAAAACAACAATTCGTACAAGAGATTGCAAATTTTTCAGCAATGGGTGATTCTGTATACGGTAAAGGTAATTTAGAAGAAATTGTAGAACGAGTTAAAACAATTGTAGAACGAGCGGATAAAATCATGACAGAAAGTGATGATTGGATGGCTAATGTTGCTCACAAAAAAGGCAACAAAAGAATGCACGAAGATTACAAAGATTTTGAACAAGCAGCTCGCGATTTAAAAGAAGCTCAAGACCGTATGGCAATGGCATATGAAAATATTGGACAACATTTGAATCGTTATTTTAATGTTGGATAAATTGGATATTGTAAAAATATTTATTATAATATAGGTGCATGATGAGCAAATTTAAAAAATTATATCGCGATTTTTTTGGTTTAACTGAACAAACAGAAACTAGTACTGGTTCTGTTAAGATGGCAAAAACAACTCCTGCGGCAGAAATAAAAAAAATGACTGACCAAGGTATTAATGTTAAACTAGAGGGCGAATTAGAAGAAGCACAATTAGTAAATAATATTACCGATTATAAAGGCGGAATTGAATATGTACTTCGAGATCCAGCGATGGCTCAACAAGTTGCCAATGAAATTCAAGAATGGACTGAACGAAAAGGATTTACGATAATCAAAAAAACAATTTCACCGTCAGGTAAATTAGGATATTTTTATTTTCGCCTAGGACAAGATCCGGCATTGGAATCGCAAAAACTTCAAGGTTATTTAGCACAGAAACCAGAATTAAAACATTTTAGGTTTAATGTTAAACAATCTACAAAAACTCCACAAGGTAAAATTTAATTTATCATATATGAACAAAAAACAAAAACAACATCAAAGCATCGTTCCAGGCAATGCTGTTGCAGTTAACGTAATTGGAACCCAACGAGAAGATTTAGGATTTGCTCTTAAAATTTGGAAACGCAAAGTAAAAGCTTCTGGAGTTTTAGAAAAAATTAAAGACAATAAAGAATTTGTTAAGCCAAGTGTTACAAAAAGAAAACAACGACAAGCGGCACAATTCATACAAAAGATTAGAAATTTAAATAGTTTTTAAGATTTTTTAAAAAAAGTTTTAAGCCCTAGCAGAAATGTTAGGGCTTTTTTACTGGTTTTTGATTTAGCTCCATATTTATTTTAGAATACGCTATTCAATCTTATATAGCGTTTTATATTAAAAGTTAATTTCTATTAAGATTTCAAATAATCTTATTTCCAAAAAACAAATTTAAGGAGAAAAAATGGCAAAATCAGACTTGCTAAAAGAAGCAATTGCTGATGCGAAGGCTGTTAAAGAAACTGCTTTAGCAAACGCAAAAATTGCTTTACAAGAAGCATTCGCTCCTAGACTCGAAGCTATGTTGCAAACAAAGCTACAAAACGAAGTTGAAGGCGAAGAAGAAATGCCTGCAGAAGATGTTCCTACAGAGGATGCTGCTGCAGACGAAATGGGCGGAATGCCAGACAATGTAAAAGTTGGATTGGATTTCAACGATGATGGTGATTGGGATTTAGAAGGTACGTTAGGTGCAGGAGAAGAAATGCCTGCAGAAGAAATGCCAGCTGAAGAGATGCCAGCATCTGAAGAAGAAATGACAGCTGAATACAATGAAGGTCACGATATGGATGATTTAGATGTAGAATCTATTATTCGTGAATTAGAAGAAGAAATGGATATGGATGATGTTGACGTAGATGTAACTGAAGAAGGAATGTATTCAGAAACTGACGAAGATCCATCTGACGTATACAGTGAAGCTTACGAAGAAGGTGATGAGACAATTGAAGAAATTATTGAAGCAATTTTACGTGAAGAAGATTCAATGATTGGTCCAGATACTGAAGTTAGTGCAGAAGAGGATATTGATGTAATGGAAGAAATAGAAGCTGAAATAGAAGCTAAAGATGAAGAACTTGCTGAAGCATATCGTACCGTTAAACACCTTCAATCAGTTATCAATGAAGTAAATCTTCTTAATGCTAAATTGCTTTACACAAACAAATTGTTCCGTAACTTTGAATTATCAGAATCTCAAAAAATGAAAGTAATTGAGAATTTTGACAGAGCTGCAAACACTCGTGAAGCAAAATTAGTATTTGCAACGTTGGCAGAAAGCTTTAAGCGTCCAACAAAAAAACGTGTAGTTAAAGAATCGTATGCATCAAAAGCTACTACTACAACTGCACCAAGTGTAGAATCTACACAAATTTTATCTGAAGGTTTTGAAATGGCCAACAGATGGAAAAAGTTAGCAGGATTATTGTAAAACAAAAAACAAAAACAAAAAACAAAAACAAAGGAAAAAGATGAGTATTTCAAACTTACTTCAAACTAATGATTTTGTTCAAAGAAACAATGCAAAAGCTTTAGCTGCAAAGTGGGAAAGAACAGGTCTATTAGAAGGTCTTCGTGGTGAGACCGAAAAAGCCGGAATGGCACAATTGCTTGAAAACCAAGCACGTCAATTAGTAAAAGAAGCTTCTGCAACAGGAACATCGGCTGGTTCAGAAGAGTGGGCAGGTGTAGCACTTCCATTGGTACGTCGTATCTTTGCTGAATTTGCTGCTAAAGAATTCGTTTCAGTTCAACCAATGAACTTGCCATCAGGTCTTGTATTTTACCTAGACTTTAAATATGGTACAGCTCAACCAGGATTTGATGATGATAACAACAACCGTACCGGTGATCCATTTGGTTCTCCTAACGCTGATGACTCAATGTTTGGTGTTACTACCACAACTGGTGATCCATCAGGTGGTCTTTATGGTGCAGGACGTTTTGGTTATTCAATCAACAACGTAACATCTTCAGCTTTAACTGCCGCAACTGGTTCTACTCCAACTGCTGCTCAAATTAATGGTGACTCTGTTTATTCTGGTTCAACTGGATATAAAATGTTAACTGTTAATGTTCCAACTGATGCAGATCTTTATGCAGTTCGTTCTTGGACATTATTATCAGGTTCTGGTGCTGCTGAAATCATCCCAGTTCAAGCATTTTCAACAATTACTTCAAATTACACTGCATCATTTGTATTGTCAGGATCTGCACAATTTGACGCAGTACAATTAGCATTAGATGATGGTAACTTGAAATTGAATTATAGCAAACAACCAACTGATATCACGCGTGGTGATTTTGAAGATAACAAAGGTGCTTACGGAAATGGATATAACGCAGATATCGATATTCCAGAAATTAACCTTGAAATGCAGTCTAACCCAATCGTTGCTAAGACACGTAAGTTAAAGGCTGTATGGACACCTGAATTTGCTCAAGACCTTAACGCTTACCACTCAATTGATGCTGAAGCTGAATTGACTTCAATGTTATCTGAGTATGTATCTATGGAAATTGACCTAGAGATTCTAGATATGTTGATTTCTGCAGCTCCTACTACAGAATATTGGTCAGCTCGAAACAACACAATTTGGGACGGTACAGCATTTACCACTCTTGCAGCAGGTACAGCTACTCCAGGTTTAGGAGATGGATTCTATAACACCCAAGGTGGATGGTTCCAAACTTTAGGTACTAAACTTCAAAAAGTATCTAACAAAATTCACCAAAAAACATTACGTGGTGGTGCTAACTTCTTAGTAACTTCTCCTGCAGTTGCAACTATCCTTGAGTCTATCCCAGGATTTGCTGCAGACACAGATGGAACTAAAATGGAATTTGCTGCTGGTGTTCAAAAAATTGGTGCAATCAATAACCGTTATACCGTATACAAAAACCCATACATGAAAGAGAATGTAATTTTAATGGGCTTCAGAGGTTCTCAGTTCCTTGAAACAGGTGCTGTATTTGCTCCTTATGTTCCATTAATTATGACTCCGCTTGTATACGATCCAGTGAACTTCACTCCGCGTAAAGGTGTGATGACACGTTATGCTAAACAAGTAGTTCGTCCAGAATTCTACGGAAAAGTATACGTTCACGGTCTTAACACGCTTTAATAGTTAACTTCGATTAGAACGATAATTAACGAATTAACTAATTAAAAAAGAAAGGGTGGCTTCGGTCACCCTTTTTTACTGGTTGTATATTTATATTAAAAGAATTATGGCAGTAGATAGACACAAATATGAGATGTATGCTGAGATACGTTATGACGGCCGTCTCATTGATGTATTAGATCGAATTCGAGCTATACGTTTAGTTTTAATGGTTCATATAGAACGCGATATGGGTCCTAATAAAGAATTAATCAAAATAAAAGTTATGACTCCATACCCGCCAAAAGAAACATTTTTTGCAGTACGCAAAATGTGTCTAGGTAAAATTGAAACATTGAAAGATATGGTTCTCCAACAATCTACACTCACAAAATTATTTTAATTTAAAGGTTAGTTATGGCTACTCAAAATCGGGAAAAAACTCCACCAAAAAATGATATTAAATTTTCAATTACATTATCCGAAGAACAAAAACAAGCAAAAGCAAAAATTATAGAAACGCCATTCAATTTTATTTTGGGTAAAGCTGGTTCTGGAAAAACATTGTTAGCAGTTCAAGTTGCATTGGATATGTTTTTTAAACGACAAATCAATAAAATTATCATAACACGTCCTACTGTATCAAATGAAGATAATGGATTTCTTCCCGGATCATTAGCAGAAAAAATGGATCCATGGTTAGTTCCATTACGTAGCAATATGCGTAAAGTTTATAATAAACCAGAGATTCTAGATAAACTAGAAAAAGAAGAAAATATTGAATTAGTTTCTTTAGCACATTTTAGAGGACGTACATTTGATCATGCAGTTTGTATTGTAGATGAATTTCAAAATTTAACTAAACAACAATTACAAATGGTTGTATCTCGTTTAGGTAAAGACAGTATTATGATACTTACTGGAGATCGATATCAAATAGATTTAAAGTTTACAAATGATTCGGCAGTGCATGAAGTACCTAAATTGACAAAGTCAAAATATGTTAATGAAATAATATTATTAGATAATCATCGTCATGAATCATTAAATGAAATTTTAAAACTTCTAAATGAAACGTACTGATATTTATAATTAAAAAGGATATCAATGGATTACAGTGTTCAAAAACCCATCTGGCCCGGGAGTTCTTCTTTTACAACTGGTTCAACACCATTTGGTTTTTTTGATGCTGATGCAACGTTTCAATCTCATGCAGATAGATTCGCAAAATTTGCAGCACAATCCTTAGGTTATCCCATAATGGATGTAGAATTACAAGACATTAATTTTTATACGGCACTAGAAGCAGCAACAGTTGAATATTCCAATCAAGTTAATCAAGTAAATATTGTTAACAATTTATATAATACGTTAGGTGTTAATACTGGATCTAGTTTTTTAAGTGGTACTAGTTTAACTGATGCATTAGTTGGTAATTCATTTGGATATATTACTAAATTATCAAAAGCATATGGTACAGAAGCAGATAGTGGTGGTAATTTAAAATGGTATACAATTCGTTTTGATATTGAACCGGGGCAACAAACATATAGCATAAGAACTGCAGTATCAAAATCATTAGGTATCATATTAACTACTAGTTCAGTAGAAGTTAAACGAGTATTACATAATGCTCCACCTGCTATTGTAAGATACTTTGATCCATTTGTTGGAACAGGTTTGGGTTCTCAACAATTACTTGATTCTTTTGATTTTGGTGGATTTTCTCCATCGGTATCATTTATGATGATGCCAATTCATGCAGATTTAATGAGATTGCAAGCTATTGAATTCAATGATCAAGTTCGTAAGTCACAATATTCATTTGAGATTCATGGAGATGATATTAAATTTTGGCCAGTGCCAGTACGTCCAACCGGATCATCATCAGCAACACCATTTTTTGATAAAGTATATGTTGATGTAATATTTGACGATTTAAAAAATAATGAAGCCGTCTTATTTGGCAATACAGCACTTATGCGAGGTGTTATAACGGACGCATCAAATATACCATATACTTATCAAACATACAGTAGAATTAATGATATGGGGCGTGCGTGGATATTTAGATACGCATTGGCATTGTCAAAAGAAATGTTAGGTATGGTACGTGGAAAATATAGCAATGTACCAATTCCAAATGGCGAAGTAACGCTAAATGGATCGGATCTAATGTCTCAAGGTCAAACCGAAAAAGGAGAATTGATAACTCAACTTCGAGAATTTTTAGAAAAAATGACTAGAGAACAAATGATTACAAGACAAAATACAGAAGCAACTCAAATGATGGAAATATATGCTAAAGTTCCATTGAAAATTTATGTTGCATAAGGAGATATATGGCACTATTTGGTTCAATGCGAGATGCAAAATTTTTAGCATCAATCAATGCTGAATTGATTAATGCCATCGTTGATACTGAAATTGAATTTTATAAATTAATTGTTGAAACAACCGAATCGGATATATACGGCGAATCGGATGCAAAATCATATTATGATTCATTGTTATTACCATGTATCATAACTAAAGATGATAAATCGGCAACAATGGATGATTATGGTCATTCATATACTAGAACATTGACTTTTGGTGTATCTAGAGATTTACTTGAAAAAGCAGATTTCTATCCCGAAGTTGGCGATATTGTATTTTGGGACAATGAATATTATGAATTAGATAATATTGATGCAAATCAGTATTTTGCTGGCAAAAATCCAGAAACATGGCCAAATGGCGATAGTCACGGATATAGTGTTTCTATTATATGTAACGCACATGCAACTCGTCAGACGCCGCAAAATATTGTTGATTTAAGAAGAGGTGGAACTAACAATTCATTTCCATATAAAGGACGTTAATGCCTAGATTAAACAGAGAAAATATAGATCGTAAAACAAATAAGCCTAATCCTATGAAAACAGAAGGATTAACGAACGATCTACTGTTAAATAGAGCTTTACAAACAAGACGAGATGATGATGTTATACGCACTAAACAGCGAACTATATATGATATTGATTTTGCAATTAAATGGTTTATTGATAATGAAATACAACCACAAATTGTTGCAAACAATGAAACAATAAATGTCCCAGTAATTTTTGCAAATGGCGAAAAATGGGATAATGTACGTCGATTAGGTTATTTGCGAGATGAAAAAGGAATGTTGCAATCTCCATTAATCATGATAAAACGAAACAGTGTACAAGAAAGAGATGCACAAAGAACATTAGATGTCAATCGTCCCAATACTGGAAATTATATCATACATAAAAGTAAATATAATGAAAGAAATCGATATGAAGATGAATTATTTCCAATTCCAAAAAATGAACCACAACAATCGGAAAAATTTTATATTATAGATATTCCTAAATATGTTACTATAGAATATGAATTGTTATTGTGGTGTGATTTTACAAAACAAATGAATGCACTTGTTGATCAAGTTTTACCATATGGTAGATTTGCTTGGGGAAATGAAGGAAATAAATTTCCTACAACATTTGGATCTATATCATTTGAAACGGTTAATACCGTAGGAGAAGATCGTTTAGTTCGAGCAACAGTGCCATTATCGGTACAAGCAACGTTGCTTTCAGAACAAGAAGCACGTATATCTACGGTTAAGAAAATGTATTCAATCAAAAAGGTTGTATTTGAATCTGCAATCGATGTAGGATATAATATATTTGAAACCACACAAATTCCGGTACAATTATTACAAATGCAATCTGTTATTACAAGTGGTGGTATTATATCTGTTGCCGGCGGAGGCTCTTCTACTTCAATTAATGCAGCTGCAATGACATATCTAACAAATTTAACGGAAAAATTAGCAACATATTCAAATACAACTACAGTAACTATTGCATCATTTGCTGCAATTAATCCGGTAACAAATGCAGTTGCTAATAAAAATGAATTTGATATATACATTAATGGACAATATATTGATAAATTAGTATATACATGGACGCCGAGTGATGTTACAACACAAACAATTGTTTTTGATACTGCAGAATTAGGATATACGCTTAATGCAAATGATGTTATCGTAGTTAAAGGGAGGTGGGCATAATGGCACGTCAATTTAGGCCTGGACAATTACAAACCGGTTCTTTATATAATATTTCTTCTAGTTATGCCATTACAGCATCATATGCTTTAAATGCTGGCGCAGTATTTCCATTTTCTGGTAGTGCAATTATAACCGGATCGTTGGAAATTAAAAGTGATATTGATAACATATTTTTAATAAAAAATTTTAATAATCAACCAATATTAACTGTATCACAAAGTGGCGTAATAGTTGTAGCAACACAAAGTGCAGAATTAATAAATACGGCACCTAACGGCGGAATATATTTTACATCCTCATCTTTTTTTGTAGGTTTAGATTGATGTATATATTTATATAAAAATAGGAAATTGAAATGGCAACTTGGAAAAAAGTAGTAGTATCAGGCAGTAATATATCACAATTAAATAACGATGCTGGATATTTAACATCAGTAACAGCACAAAATGCTTTTGCAACCGCATCATTTGATGGATCAGAATTATTAGCAAATGGGGCGAATGGCAATTTAACCTTTGCATCATCATCGGGTCAAGGTTTAACTATCACAGCAAATGTCGGTGCAGATTCATTAACATTTGGTTTAAGTTCCATTCCTAACCCAAGTTTATTAAATTCTTCAATAACAATTGCTGGTACTGCAGTTGACTTAGGCGATTCAATTACTCAAGCAGAAATATTTGCTGGCAGTACGGCAATATCTTCATCGGTATTATCAAGTCCAGGACAAGGTCAAGCACTTCTTACAAATAACGGTGTTGCTGGATCAACTATAGATTTAGGTTTAGAAACAACCGATTCGCCTACTTTTGTTGGATTAACACTTACGGGTGATTTAGTTGTATTAGGTACGGCATCATTTCAAAATACACAAAACTTGTTAGTAGCAGATCGATTTGTATTGTTTGCATCCGGATCTAATTCTACAGGCGATGGCGGTATTGTAGTACAACAAGGTACGCAAAACATTGGTGAGTTATATGGTTATAATTCAACATTCAATCGTTGGGGATTTACTTCATCATTTGATGCAACGGGTAACTCATTTACACCAGCAGTATACGCCGGAGCGGTAGAATCTAGTACAGCTGCACCAACGGGTGATCCAATATATGGTGGAGGTACGCAAGGATTCGGAACGATACATGTTGATACAAACACTGGAGATATTTTCATTTACGCATAAAAATAACAAGTTATGAGCATAATAGACAAGTTAAAATTACAACCAAAATCTGAACCAGCAATACAATTAACAAAACAAGAAATTGAATTTTTATTGGTTTTACTTAAAGATGTTTCTATTCGTGGAGAACATGTAGAAACGTTTTATAATATCATATTGAAATTACAAGAACAATATCTAAAACAATGATATTTATTATAAATGTTGTAGGCCGCAAGGAAGTGGGCACACGCACGGCATAAGTGTATGTAACCAACCGCAACATGAAAGGAATATATTATGCCTGCATGGAAAAAAGTCATTACGTCTGGCTCTAATGCCTCGTTAAATTCATTAAATGTAACTTCACACTTTACTGCAAGTGGTCTTATATACCCAACTATAGATGGTATAGGTGGTCAAGTATTAAAAACAGATGGTGCCGGTAATTTATTTTTTGAAAATACTATTACTACAACCATATCAATTAAAAACGTTTCTGGTGGTACAATAGCAAAAGGCACTCCATGCTATATTACAGCTTCTGGTACCTCTGGAAATGTGGCTGGTGTATGGCCAGCAGATGCAGGCGATCCTACAAAGATGCCAGCAGGTGTGATTGCAGGAGAGACATTAAATAATGGTGATGAGGGTATTGGATTACTAAACGGCTTTATAAATGGCGTAGACACGTCTGCATTTTCCTCAGGCGATCAAGTATATGTAAAAGTTGGTGGAGGATATACAAACGTAGCTCCTACCGGATCAGCTTTAGTACAAAAATTAGGAAACGTTGAAAAGGTAGATAATACCAACGGATCAGGCGTAATTAATGGACCTGGAGCCGTACGTTCAGTTCCCAACATTAACCCAGGGTATTTATGGATTGGCGATTCTGATTGGGTAGCGACAGCAATTGCAACATCATCAATACAAAATGTAATAAGCTCATCATTTGCCTCGACAGCATCATATGTTAATGTACTCAACCAAATAGTTAGAGTTGGTACTGATATTGAACTTGATAATCAAATTGGAGCTATTATTGCTAATAGCTTTGATGCTGGTTTAGGAAATGTTTTTATCGACGGTACAGCCCCTGGTGGATTAATTGATCTTAATGCTTCTACGATTGTAATAGATGGTAGTACAGGCGATATTACAGCTACAACATTTACCGGTACAGCTTCATATGCAACACAGGCATTATCAGCTTCATACGCTCCAGGAGTATCAAAAATTACAGCTGGAACAAACATTTCTATATCACCAACATTGGGCACGGGCGACGTAACTATCAATGCAACTGCCGCAGATCCATTCCCATATACGGGTAGTGCTATCATATCAGGAAGTTTAACAGTAACCGGCTCATTGCTTATAACAGGTTCTGCAACTTTAATAAATCAAGGTCCAACCGTTTTAAGCGGTTCATTTGCAGTACAAGGAAATGGAGATGGATTTAGCGGACCATTTACTGCAATAACTGTAGATGATGCAAATTATACTAGAAAATTACATGATTCGCAAACAGGCGAAGGTAGTTTAGATTTTGGAACACGTGATTTATTAGATGGTTCCGGAAATGGAGTATTTAATTGGAATGGAATTGCATCATCAATTGATGCTAGATTATATTTAAATCAAACCATTGATGCAACTACAAGAGATTCTTTAGTAACTAACGTAGGCTATGGGGGGTTTGCTTTAGATGAAGTTACTTTTGACTTGGGAGTTCAAGATTTTGACCTAGTATTTTTAGATACAGATGGTACGTGGTATCAAGTAGACCAAACCACTGTTACTTCAACATTAATGTTAGGTATTTGCCAAGGTTATGACCCAGGAACTGGCATAGGTACAGTAATATTAGAAGGAGACATCGTAGTAACTACGGGTACCGGTTATCCCATCGTTGCAGGAGCAGACTACGGACTACCAGTTTATATAAAAGAAAGTAATGGTACTTCAATGTCAACAACTATTCCAACTACAGGTTATGTTAGATTGCTAGGACATTGCTACCATAATCCGGGCGGTGGAACAGAATGGATCATGAAATTTAGACCATCACATGAATGGATTGAATTATAAAAGGTAAGATATGGTTACAAGTATAGGCGGAGTTCCATTCGGATCAATATTATACATTGATGGAGTTTCCATTAATGATATAGTAAGTTATATGGGAACGACTATTACGCCACCTGTTCCTATTTATTATTATGTAGCAGGAAATTTTGGTAGTTTTAAAGAACCAACTTTTAATAGAATTGTTGCTACTGATTTATCTGGTTCTATCGATACATCATTTAATATGGGGCTTGGTTTTAATAACACCGTACGATGTATGGTTACCCAATCAGATGGAAAATTAATAGTTGGCGGAGACTTTACAACGTATAGTGGTTCTTCAAATCTTTATTTAGTTCGTATCAATTCTGATGGTACAAAAGATACTACTTTTACAGCAACAATTAATAGTGCAGTATATACAGCAGCTGTACAATCAGATGGAAAAATAGTAATCGGCGGAGCATTTACAACAGTAAACGGCGTTGCAGTACCCAGAATAGCTCGTCTTAATACAAATGGTACCCGAGATACTACATGGAATCCTGGTACAGCTGGCGCTAACAACGTTGTTAGAAATGTAAATATACAGTCTGACGGAAAAATTTTAGCCGTAGGAGATTTTACTGCATATAGTGGTTCAACAAGAAACCGAATAGTTCGAACAGAAACAAATGGTACTATTGATACTACATTTAATATTGGAACAGGCTTAGCTGCAGCTGCATATAATGTTTACATACAATCAGATGGAAAAATTATAACCGCAGGTGCGTTTACTACATATAGCGGTTCAACAAATAATCGAATAGTTAGAATTAATACCAATGGTACAAAAGATACATCATTTACTATAGGTTCTGGATTTAATAATGTAGTTTATATATCAAGTTTACAGCCAGATGAAAAAATAATTGCAGGAGGACTATTTACAACATATAGTGGTTCATCAAATAACTATATAGTTAGAATAAACTCAGATGGCACAAAAGATTCTACATTTAATGTTGGAACAGGTTTAAATACTTCTTGGGGTGGCGGATTAAACAATTCAATTGCATATGATACAGAAAATAATGTGTATCTGGCTTCGGATAATATTACATATAGCGGTTCGGCTGTGCCTCGTATCTTTAAACTCAAATCGGATGGTACTTTAGATACAACATATGATGCTGGAGTAGGGCTTAATAGACTTGCAATTGCAAATCTTGTATCCGGAAGCCGAGTATATACCGCAGGAATATTTACAAATTATAAAGCAGCTGGTGCAACTGGAATTGCAATGGTTTCTGATTCTGCTACATTGTCCGCATCATTTAATCCTGGTATAGGCTTTAATAGCGATGTATGGGCCATGACAAAACAATCTACTGGTAGGATAATTGTGGGCGGAGCATTCACTAATTATAGTGGATCTGCTAGTATTCGAATAGTTGGTATTAATAATGACGGCACGGTAGATTCTGGATTCAACGTCGGTACAGTTGGAGCGGGTAACATTGTATATGCTTTAGATACACAAACTGACGATAAAATTATTGCTGGCGGAACATTTACAACATACAGTGGATCAAGTACGTCCACTACGAGATTGATGCGACTTAATATAAACGGTAATCAGGATTTAACGTATAATACAGGAGCTGGATTAAATTCATATCCATTTCGCGTTTTAGCTCGAGCCAATGGAAAAATATTTGTAACCGGATTATTCACAACATATAGTGGCTCGGCAATAAATTACATCATGCAAACTAATTCCGATGGTACACGTGATACATCATTTAATGTTGGAACAGGATTAAATGCTGGTGCGTTTGGATATACGGCTGTTACGCAATCTGATGATAAATTAATTGTTGGAGGTAATTTTACAACATATAGCGGATCTACAGTTAATAGAGTAGTTAGAATTAATACCGACGGAACTCGAGACCTTACATTTAGTGTAGGAAACGGTGCAAATACAGTTGTATCATCAGTAGCACTACAATCAGATGGAAAAGCAATAGTTGGAGGTAATTTTACAACATTTAGTGGCTCATCTGTTAATAGACTTGTCCGAGTAAACACAGATGGTACTAGAGATACTTCATTTAATATTGGAACGGGACTTAATGGAAACGTATCTGTAAATGGAATAACTATAGCAGCTGATGGTATTATTTATTGTTTAGGTAGTTTTACAACATATAGTGGATCTAACTCCCGCGGTATAGTTGCTATTAATCCTAATGGTACTATCAATCAAACATTTACTTCTGGACTAGGAACAGCTTCGTTTAATAATACGGCTCAAGGATTTACATATCAACAACCACCAAATAAAATAATACCAGTATAACAAGGAGACATATGACACTTAAAGAATTTTTAGAAACGAATATCATTACTGCTGTTGATGTAGTTGATGGTTTTAATTTAATTATCAATGTTTATGTTAGTGATATCATTTACGGTTTACGCGTAGATACTGCAAACATACCAGCTGGTACTTCGTTAACTAAACGAGAAGATTTTGTACTCACTGATGATATGCTTTCAGTAGATACCATTTCAATTGATATTGATACGACCGAAATGCTTGGATAATTGTAATAATTTTATTATAATATCAAGAAAAGGTTATCATGACTCGAAAATTAGATAAAGAGCATTTAGATGAAATCCAAACATTGCGCGATGCATTTGCAAAAAATTCACAAGCGCTAGGAAACATTTATCTAGAAGAGGTTTCTTTAAAACAACGCATTGATATGTTAGATGCTGAACGTGCAAAGTACATACAATCATTTTCGGATCTAAGAAAACAAGAACAAGACTTGTTAGATAAAATGCGAGAACGTTATGGAGATGGCGAAATAAATATCGCACAAGGAACATTTACTCCGACCGTATAAGGTTTGGGTTCGCAAATCTATATTTATAAGAAAATCATAGGAGTATAAATGGCAGAAAGAATAATTTCTCCCGGCGTATTTACGAAAGAAGTAGATCAATCGTTTTTAGCGGGAGCAGTTGCACAAATTGGTGCAGCAGTTGTTGGCCCAACTATAAAAGGACCTGCATTGATTCCGACACAAATTTCATCATATGGTGATTTTGTTAGTATCTTTGGTGGGTACACGGATGATTCATACGTTCCATATGTAGTACAAGATTATTTACGTAATGGAAATGTAATTACAGTAACACGTTTATTGTATGAAGATGGATATTATTTAACCAATGGTGCATTAGCAATCATTGCAAAATCGGGTTCAACTGAGTTAGTAACACACGTATTACACCCAACTCAACCAGTAACAACTAACGGTGCTACCAACGTATTCGAAACATCAACATTAGCAAATGGAACATCTGGTTCTTTTGCATTAACGGTATCTGGTTCATATGTAGCTGCAGCTAATAATGCTATTGGGTTTGACGGATCGTTTTTAGTAGGACAAACCGCTGCAATATCTTGTTCGATTTTAGAATCAGCAAATAATTATGTAGGAAAAGTATTTGGATATTCACCTAAGTCAGTAGATTATCCGGTATATGTACAATACACTAATCCAAATGTAATATCTACATTTGCAAATATGGGTGACGTAACAGTTGAATTAGGAATTGTTTCTAATTACGAATTTTTGCAAGATTACAATGTAGCTACAACACCATGGGTAACCTCACAGCGAATCGGTAGTACAGTAAAGAATCTTTTTAGATTTCATACATTGTCACATGGCACATCGGTTAATCATGAAATTAAAGTTGGTATTAGAGATGTTCGTATTTCATCAGAAGTATCAGATCCAAATGGATATGGAACATTTACGGTTGAAGTTCGTCGAGTGAATACTACAAATATTCCAAATTCACCATATACCACTCAAACATCAGATACTGATGCTAATCCAGATATCGTTGAAACATTCTTAGATGTGAATTTAGATCCAACTTCTCCAAAGTATATTGGATTAGTGATTGGAGATCGTTATCAAACCGTTAGTAATTCAAATGAAATTGTTATTTCCGGAGATTATCCAAATAAATCTAAATACATTCGAGTAGAAGTTGATAACGGTGTTGCCAAAAAAACCAATGATAAGACATTAGTACCATTTGGATTTAGAGCACTTAGTGCATTGACTCCATTAGTATCAGGTTCATTGAGTTTAACCGCTGCATCATATAAAACATCGCAAGTTGTTAGTTCAATTTATAACAGATTAAATTACTTTGGGTTTGATTATACATCGGTAGCCAATTTAAATTATTTAGCACCAATACCAACATCTGGTTCAAATACTGGTAGCAACACTGATTTTTATCTAGGAGATGTGACTCAAGATGCACAAGCTGCATTCCCTAGTTTAACTGCACCATATACGGCGTCATTGCAAGGTGCATTAACAGGCTCAACATTTACAACAAATGTATCAATTGATACACGTAAATTTATGTTAGCTTTCCAAGGTGGATTTGATGGAGCTCGTCCAAACTTACCTAAATATGCTGGAGAATATATTTCTGCAACAAATACATTTGGATTTGATTGTTCAACTTCAACTAGTACGGGTACTGTTGCTTATAATAAAGCATTTACATTATTAGGTAATACCGATTATTATGATATGAACTTGCTTGTTACTCCAGGTATTATTGATAGTTTACATCCATCAGTAACTTCATTGGCAAGAAGCTTGGCACAGAATCGTCAAGATACATTCTATGTAATGGATTCAAATGCAATTGCAGATACTATTGCATCTGTTGTTAGTCAAGTAACTGCGATTGATAATAATTATACGGCAGCATATTGGCCATGGCTTCGAATCCAAAACCCAGATAAAAACATTCCAGTATGGGTACCACCATCAGTAATGATTCCAGGGGTATTGGCATTCAATGATTCAAATAGTGCACCTTGGTATGCTCCTGCAGGATTAAACAGAGGCGCAATGGATTCTGTAAGTGAAACTTATAGAAAATTAGATCAATCACAACGAGATACATTGTATCAAGCACGCGTTAATCCCATTGCGAACTTTGTTAACGATGGAGTAGTAGTTTGGGGGCAAAAGACATTACAAGCTCGACCAAGCGCCTTAGACCGAGTAAATGTGCGTCGTTTATTGATTGAAGTTAAAAAATTCATTGCATCATCAACACGCTATTTGGTATTCGAACAAAATACAACCGCAACTAGAAACAGATTCTTAAGTATCGTTAATCCATATATGGAACAGGTACGTGCTCAGCAAGGATTATATGCATTCCGAGTGATTATGGATCAATCAAATAATACACCAGATATTATTGATCAAAATATTCTTTACGGACAAATTTTCTTGCAACCAACTCGTACTGCGGAATTCATTGTATTGGATTTCAACATACAGCCAACAGGAGCAAGTTTTCCGGCTTAATAAGAATAAGTAAATTTTTAAAAAGGTAGGATGAAAGTTCTACCTTTTTTACTGTAATGATATTTATAATAAAAAATAGGATAATAAAATGGCATTACAAGATAGTCTTAATCCAAACTTAGATGCAGCTACTGAAAACGAATTATTTCAATCAGCGTTTTCGTGGGAGCCGAAAAGGCAGCATCAGTTTATTATGGAAGTTGGAGGAATTCCTTCATACCTAATTAAAACATCTGCTAAACCATCAATGACGAATGGTGAAGTTGCTTTAGATCATATCAACATTAAACGTTATGTGAAAGGTAAATCGGAATGGAATCAAATTGAAGTAACATTATATGATGCAATTGTTCCATCTGGAGCAGGTAGAGATGTATATTCTTCATTTTATAAAAAAGAAATTCGATTACATCAACTTTCTCCATTAGGTGAAGTTATTGAAGAATGGATTTTGAAAGGTGCATTTATTGTTGACTCAAATTTTGGAACATTTGATTGGAGTCAAGATGCTGTACAAGAAATTAGCATGACATTACGTTATGATTGGGCATTCTTGAATTTCTAAAATATATTTCGAATGGGGGTGTTATGCCCCCATTTTTCATGTTCGCACATATTTATAATAAAGGTTATATAAGGATTATATGAGTAAACACACAACGAAACTTGATGATCAAAACAACATCATTCAACTTGCAAAACAACGTTACGAAACACAACAACGCAATAAATTACCATCTGTAGTTGTAAATTTAGCATCCAATGGTGAAGTATATCCAAAATCACATCCATTGCATTCTGGAAAAATTGAAATGCGATACATGACAGCATATGATGAAGATATTTTAACTAATTCTTCATACATACGCGAAGGCATTGTTTTTGATAAATTATTAGAATCTATCATTGTAACAGAAATTGATGTTAATGAAATTGCAAGTGTTGATCGTGATGGTTTGATTATCTATGCTCGTATTTTATCATATGGTCCAGATTATCCAGTATCAGTTAAAGATCCAAAAACGGGTAACTTAGTTAAACAAGTTGTGGATTTAACAAAGCTTCAACCGAAACCATTCAATTTAATTGCTGATGAACATGGAGAATTTACATTCAATACGGTATCAGGACATGAAATTAAATTTACATATCAAAATAAATTTTCAGATGTTAATACTGTTAGTGAATTATTGAAACGCATGATCACACAAGTTAACAATTCAAGATCACAATCTGATATAGAATCATTTATTCGATATGAATTTTTAGCAGGCGAATCAAAAGCACTTCGTGATCATGTATTGAATAATGCCCCTGGAATCAATTATGAATATGAATTCGAAGGTGAAGACGGAGGCACCTTCACTGCTGGGTTTCAGCCTGGAGCAGACCTTTTTTGGTTTTAAACCACAAGACCGCATTACATTACACGAAAATATATTCAATTTGATTTGGTATGGCGAAGGTCGATGGGACTGGGATACGATATATAATATGCCATTGTTTCTTCGTAGAATGTATGTTAATCGAATCAATAAGATTATAGAAGAACGAACCGATATGCAAAAACAACAAACCGAACGCATAAACCGACAAAGAAATAAATTACCAAATTCTCCTCGGTAAATATTTATTATAAAAGTAATGAATCAGCAAACTTTCGATATCGTACAAAAACTCAAGATGCAGCCCAGGCTCGGGGCTACACCTAGTCAAGATGATTTAAAAGGTTTTAATGACATATTAAAATCAATTGATTCGGGTGCCGCAATCACAACCCGCGGATTACAGTCCGTCATTGGTAGTATGCAAACAATGGTAAATAAGGTTAAAGAAGCTACCGAAGATTTACTTATATTTGAAGAACGCAATAAAGATTTAGCTGATACATTGGGTATGACAATCACTAATGCTACTCGTTTAGGAGGCGTATTAGATGCAAATGCTAAGAATTTTGGAGTAGGTGGTGCAAAATTAAGAGCCTATACAAAAAATTTGCAAGGTTTAATTGGTAATTTTGTTACATTGAATCGGTTAATTGAAACAGATTATGGCAAAAAATTATATAAAACTCAAACTATAATTCAAAATACTTTAAAACTCAGTGGCGAACAAGCAAACAAATATAGCATGTACGTTTCTGGAATTGGAAAAGATTTAGAAGAACAGCTAGCATCACAATATGCAATTGGTAAAGCATTAGACGAAGCAACCGGTACCACAGGAAATTTTCGAGAAATAGTCGCTGGTATTGCTGACTTAACTGCAGATTTGCAAATGCAATACGGTCGACTTCCGGGACGATTAGAATTAAGCGTAGCAAAAGCAAAAGCTCTCGGACTAGAAATGGCTGATTTAAACGAAGCTGGGCAAAATTTATTAGATATCGAATCAAGCATTGGGCAAGAATTGGAATATCAATTGATATCAGGCCGTCGATTAACAGACGAATCTGGTAAAAGTTTAACTAATGCATATCGAGAAGCCACATTACAAGGTAATTCATCAAAACAGGCTGACATAATGAATCAACTTCTTGAACAAGAAGGCGATACATTAAAAAACAATTTATTTGCTCGAAAACAGATGTCTGAAATGCTCGGTATGGATGAAGCAGCATTAGCTCGAGCAATACAAAAAAAATCAATATTAGAACAAATACCAGGCGGCGATTCGTTATTTGATTTAACTGGCGATAAATTAATGGAAGCTGCGTCAGCAATGACTAACAATGAAGAATTATTAGAGGAATTAACCAAAGTTGAAGATCGTAAAACAACCGAAGAACGCATTGAAGACTTATTTGATATGATGACTAGCACCGGAATCAGTGCAATTATAAAAAATCCTGCTGATTTGCAACAAACATTGGCAGGACAAGTATATGGAGCAGCTAAAGGTGCGGTTAATATAGTTGAACCGCTGGCAACAAAAGATGCTGCAGATCTTGCCGGAGCAGCAGTGACAATCAAAAAAGGCAGTGACATATTTTTTGATGCAGTTAACACACTTAAGGATATGTTTAAAGGCAAAGGTACATTCGTGCAATTTATACCAGAACAAGCTGTTTCGTCAACACCCGCAGTAACACCTCCCGGATATGCAAATGGTGGTGTAGTTCCAGGCGGTTATCCGAATGATACATATCCAGCATTATTAACATCGGGTGAAACAGTAACTCCCGCGGGCGGATTTGATCAATTTGCTGCAGCAATTGTTGCAGCTATCAACAAACAAACATCGGCATTAACAAGCAATCAATTTGGCGGCGGAATAAATGCACCATATTACGGATAAGGATATATATGAGTAACCCAACATTACAAGCAGGTTTACAATTTACGCAACCATTTGATATCTTGCCAAATGTTGTGTATACAAATCCAACAACGCCATCATCACCGCAATTCAATAATAATTTTGATTTACCAGGACCTAGTCAACAATTTTTTATTGACAGAAATCCTACAACAAATCAATCACAATTTTTTGATAGACAACAACAACCAGCTGTAGGATATTATGGAAATCCAACTACAATTCCGCAGATATCTACAACACAATTAACTGGATTGCCTAATGTTATTGGTGCTAGCACCATCGGAGTATCAGTGCAACCACAAGCACCCGGTGCAGTTTCGTTGTTTGGTTTAACGGTAACAAATCAAACTCCCACACAATTCCAAAAACATCCAGAGATTGCCGATCGGCAAACACCACCGGGATTTATTCATACCAATGTCAATTTAAAATCAACAGTTGCTAACGTATATGGATTTGCAAGTTTAGCTGCAGGTTCATTAGTAGGAATTCCGCAGATTGGACAAATTGGTGCATCAATAGTTAATGGAGTTGACAATTCATTATCGGGAACATATACAACATTACCATTTGATAAATTAACAAACAATATAAGTAATATTAAAGGAGTAAAAATAAATTCTCCCGTATTATATTCAGATTTTAGATCTAGATTGAATATTGATAGAGATTCTAATGCAGAATCGGGACAATTTGGTAGTCAAGTATTAGCATACATAACAAGTCGTAGAATTGATGGTACTAGTGCAGCTACCCGCGGATCTGTATATGCAGGAATTTATGCAGCAACAGCAGTTACTCCAATTGGTCCATATAGCATTTTCAATTTAGATGGCTCCGGTAAAACAGGATATGGTTGGGGAGAACATGATAATCCAAATGCAATACGAAAAGATTTCACTATGCGAAGTCATATTGCAAAACAATGGAAACAAACGCCTGGGCAAACTGCTGAATTTATGGGTGTGGATGCCGCTGGAAATGTACTTGATTATGCAAAACAAATTATTCCTCCTCGAGGAGAATTTGTTCCAACAAGACTTCCAAATGAATTAGCAACACCGTTCCGGGGAGATAAAGTCAATGTAATTGATTATGGCAAACGTACGTTGAATCAAGCATATTTATGGAAACCTAGCATATTAGATTCGGCCCAAACAATGCGAGATGGATTAGTAGGAGAACTTTTAAATAATTTAGGACTTACGCAAGATTTTATAAAATTTTATTTTACAGGTCCTAAGCTTCAAGCTGGAAATAGTTTGGATAAAGATGATATTATCGTATTCCGCGCAGTATTAACAGTGTTAAGTGATTCGCATGCAGCATCTTGGAATCCGGTAAACATGATCGGCCGAGCAGATCCTAATTATGTTTTCAATCAAACAACTAGAGATTTACAATTAGGATTCGATGTATATGCAACGGACCGAGATGAAATGCAATCTATATATCGAAAATTAAATGCACTCGCAGGATATACTGCACCAACATATGATGCTGATTCTATTGCAATGACTGCACCATGGATGCGTATTACAATTGGTGATTTGTTTGTACAAACTCCCGTTATATTAAATAATTTAAGTTTTGATTTTGATGTAACAGGTGCACCATGGGAAATTAATATTGAAAAAGATCCTAACATGATGCAAGTACCATTTAAAGTAAGCGTAACTTGCGGATTCAATGTAATTTCAGATTTCTTACCACAAAATGGAGGAAGATTCTATACATTAGCAAAACGATTTGCAGATGATGGCACTCCATTAACTGGAAATGACAATTGGTTAAGTGATTCAAAAGGCAATTTAAATTTAGAAGAAATACGTCGAAAATTCAATAAATTAAAAAATCGATCTAAAGTAGTCGGCAATAGCAGCAGCACTCGTAAAACAGAAACAACAAAATCATCAACATATAACGTTAATCGAGATTTATAATTATGGGACGATATTCAACAGCGCGAGTACAACAAGATAACAATGAAGTTAGAAAGTTATCAACAATCATAATTCCTACGGTACCACTATCCGGAGAAGATGTTTACATACAGACAACGAGTGTAGATCGATTAGATAAGTTAGCTAATATTTTTTATCAAGATGCATCATTATGGTGGATCATAGCAGCTGCAAACGGATTAGGTAAAGGATCATATATGGTTCCTGCAAATACCAGATTACGTATACCAGCTTCTACCAATATACAACAAGTTATTAACGATATAAACAATGAACGATGAGTAATATATTTTATACCGAAGTAGATAAAAATTTACAGATTGAATTAGATGCGAGAGGTCGTGCTGGATTCTATGATCGATCAAAACGATCTTTAGATTTTATGCTTGGCAAGATTGCTAATGTTCAACTTACTGCATATGAAGGAAATGACAGTAAAAGTCCATTGGCTCGACAATATGCAGTTTTAGGTGGTGCATCTGTTCAAGCCGGAAGATTTTTACCTAACGGACCTGATGGATTTTTATCTGATAGTCAGTATCAACAAGATTCTATAAATTTCTATACAGAACAAGATGTAACTGCAGCTCCAGGAAATTCTGATGTTGTTATAGGTAATGCATATACCAAAACATCAACACTTACGGATCGTAGTAGAAGAATAGGTCCACACGTTGTCGACGTAACTGTTGATATTGGTGACCATTCGATGGGACTATTAAATAAAGCAACTATAAAATTAATGGTTCCGAATCCAGGCCGCGATTTAGATGGTATGGAAGAAACATGGCTTCGTCCGGGACGCTATGTAAAAATAGAAATAGTACATCCAAAATCTGCATTAGTTTCTTTGCCCGAAACAGAAGGATTGCTATCAGAAAAAGCATTACCAAATCGAGATAGAATCAAAGAATTATATCCTAGTTGGGATGTTGATGAATTTTTAGATAATATAGCTCAAATGAATATATTTACATTTGAAGGTTTAATAACATCATTTGATTTATCATATACGACAGATGCAACGGTAGAAATTTCATTGTCATTAACCGGTACCAGTAATGTATATACCGACGTATCTATGTATTTAACTACTCCAAAAACCAAAGAAGATAATCCAAAAAAAGATCCAAAAGTAGTAATGGATCCGGTATTTGGTCCTACATATAAAACTGAATCTATAACAGATGCTAATGGTAATACGGTAACAACTCAATCATTTGCACAACGATCGGAATTTTATGATCAATTGTATACTCAATTTGAAACATTAACTACTGATTTTTGTAATACATTTACGCCCGATACAGTACAAGCAAGTAATATTAAAGCATCTAATCAACTTCTTATTCCATTTACTATACCAAACATATCAAATGGCACTGCAACTGATCATTTTATATTGAGTGGACAACAATGGTTACCTAAATTGCAAGAAACAGATATTGAACCAATAACTGGATCATTTAAGCAAGATCCAAATTCACCAATATCTGAAGCAGAACAACGTGCAAAATTTGAAGCAGATTTAGCAGAAAAACAAAAGAAACGCAGAGATTTAATTGATAATTTTAATTCGCAACTAAGTAATAATAATCAAACCGATTATAATAGATACATAACAGTGGGTGGATTGATACATTTTATTAATTCATATGTTGTAACGAAAATTACGGGAAATGCTAAAGGAGCTGAAGTTATTTGTACCGATGCATTATGTTTTAGTAATTATTATCCGAGTTTAGTATCAGCAATACCTGATGAAGTTTTATTCTTACCAGAAAAACCAGAAGAAAAATATGGTATGAATTATTATAGCGATAGCGTACATTATTATAATCGTGCCGTTGCTGATATAGCTCAACTTGCACCTAATGAACAAACATTAACAGATGCAGGTTGGAAACGATGGCCTGGAGTACATTCGGGAACTGAAACATCGGGAACTGCATATCCATCTAGAATATTTTTAAATTTGGAAATGATTGAACGTACCTTGAATTCATTGACTCAGGGCAATACAACAGCATTTTCTGTAAAAACATTTTTAACTGTTATTAGTTCAAAAATATCATACGCATCTGGTAAAGCAATTGATTTAAAATTAGTTTCATATCCAGATGATCCAAATAAATTAATATTTACTGATACAAAATATTTAAAAACAACTGATAAACTTGGAAGTGTACAGCAAATTAAACCATATTCTGTACCAATGTTTGCAAATCATCCAAATGGAAGCATTGTGCATGAATTTACATTTTCAGCAAAATTACCTAATAATGTTAAAAATTTATCATATGTATTGAATCAAGGTGATGATGTAACGGAAGAATCAATTGCTCCGTATATGAATTTTATGTACAATGCAAAAGATCCAAAAAAGATCAATGAAATTTTACAAAATTATCGAAACCGGCATGAACAAATTGTTAAACAATTAACTGAAACTAAATTAAAGTATGCAGCATCGCCAGGTATTCCGAGTAATCAACAAGCATTGTACAAAGCAATAACTGATTATATAAAATATCCAACGAGTGATATTAAAAAATCGCAGCAAATTACAGCACCAATATTTCCATTTGATGTTGAAGTTACCATTGATGGTATTAACGGATTGCGATATGGCGATGTTTTAACGTTTGAAGCATTGCCATCTAAATATAGAATCAATACGGTATTTAGTATTATAGGAATAACGCATACAGTAACAACCAATGGCGAATGGACCAGCAGATTGCGATGTATTATGCGACCAAGTATAGATTAATATGGCACGTTTAAAATTATATTATCCTGCAGACGAAATAACAACCGATTTATATACGTCTGGGCTGGAACTAATGACGCAGGATAATGTAGAATATATTGGATTCTATCATCGTTATATTACGGGTGAAATTTATACTGAAGCAACGTGGAATTCTAGAACATCTAAAAAACTAATACCATACCGAGCACAAACAAAAGAAGTATCTAGTATTTATAAAACATTGAAACCGGATATCAAAGTAAAATATGCATCGCTATATGCATTAACGCCGCAACCTACGAAAACCGATATTCGCAATGGATTCATGCTTCGATATTTTATTAAACAACAAAATGCTAATACGATATTAGAAATCGACAAACTTCAATTTGATTCATGGAAGAATAACGGCATTGATAGAAAATTATATTTAGCTGTACAATTAACATGGTATATATCTGGTCCAATTGAAGATATAAATAATGGTACTATTATTATTCCAGGCGTTCAAACAAAAAATGAAAAGCAAATTAAATTTGCATCGCAAACGATAAATAATATATCATCATATCTAACAGATACATTGCAATTCTATACAGATAATGATTATTCTACTCCAGTTGATATAAACGGGTTGGATTCTTAACTTTTTTTTCTTATTATTCATATATGATTGTGGATAATGAAGAAGATGTACTAAGCACATTGCGTTACATACAAGGACGCAAAACGTTGTTAGTGCCAATATTCTGTAGTCCTACGATTCATGTTGCAGCAAATACGTTATGTGCTATATACATTTATACAGAAGATGATCTAGAAAGAATAATTCCATTTCGTCATTCTGAACAACTAAGGGGCTTTACTGAACATGTCCCGAAGTTTTTGGCATTAGAGAATATCTTTGTTCATGACAAGAAGCAATGGCTTCAAACGGGAGGAAATGCTGCCGTATGGGATGTTAAGACATTGTGGTGGTATACTTATTCAGAAGCATATGATGAATCGCATTATCCAACCACTGCACATCAATTTTATTGGCGTCGACATAAATCATTGCCAGCAGTAAATAGCATTGTTCCGTTACAGCAACATTTAGCAATGTGTCAAAAGATTCGTCACTATGCTTGGCCAATGTGCATAAATGCAGAATTAACAGAATCGTATTTGCAATTCAATTCAACATATCCGGAGGTATTTGCTCAAATAGAATCCGTTGGGTTGGCAGTTACTGAAGAGTTTCGTATGCCAGAATTAATTCATGCAGGTCGTGTATATTCACAATACAATTATCATACAACGACAGGTAGACCTAGTAATGCATTTGGAGGATTCAATTTTGCGGCAATGAATAAAGAAGATGGTACTAGAACTGCATTTTGTAGTCGTTTTGAACGAGGTGCATTAGTTGAAATGGACTTTGATTCATATCATGTTAGATTGATTGCTACGGCTATTGGATATAAATTACCAGAATCATCCATACATGATTATTTAGGACGCTTTTATTTTGATACTACGGAATTAACTGAAGAACAACGTGCAGAAAGCAAAGCCATAACATTTCGATTGTTGTATGGAGGTATTGATGCTGAATTTTTGACAATTCCATTTTTTAAACAAGTCAATGATTTTGTATACATGTTATGGGATAAATGGAAACGGAATGGATGCATACAAACTCCAATAACAAAACGAAGTATATGCAAAGATGCAGTGCAAAACATGACCGCATTCAAATTGTTTAATTATTATTTGCAGGCCATTGAAACCGAAGTATCCGTAAGAAAATTGCAACAAGTACAAACGTTATTACAAAACTATAATAGTTGCATCATACTTTATACATATGACTCAATTTTATTTGATGTAGACTATGCAGAAGCTAAGGATCTTTTACCTCAGCTTAAAAACATGTTAGAACAAGGAAATTTGCCGGTAAAATGTAAAGTCGGCGATATTTATGATAAAATGAAAACTATCTCGTTATGAACATTGATTTAATTTTAACAGAATGGTGTTTTAGATTGCCTAAAGGGTATCCTACCCAATCTAAAGATTACGAAGTACTATATAAAGTGCTTCTAGAAGTGGCAAAACTATCGCCATCAGATGCACAACGCATTGTAGAACGAGCTCAAGGATTGCGAAAACAAGTTGTTACGGAATCAATTGAGTTGGATTCTATACAAAATCAGATTTTAAAAGATGTTATAACAGATGCAGGTAAAATACAACAATTTCGAGAATTTTTACAATTATTACCAACTGAAGCTGATCCGTTAACATTGAAATATTTGAATAAACTTTCATATGATCAATCTGTAGAATTTGCTAATTTATTGTATTCGCAAACAGATATCAATGAACAAACAGTAAATGCTGTAAATTACAAAACAGGTGTTGGCGGCGAATTATTTAATTTAGAACCCAAAGGTATGGGTAAAGGTGAAATATTTTTGGCAGCAACATTTGCAAATGCACAAGCACAAGGCGGCGGACAATCATTTGATATATTATCTAATGGTCAAAAATATGAAATTAAAGATTATCGCATAGGCAAATCTAAATCAATACGTTTAGGAACAAAAGGTAGTGTTACGCGATTTAAATTTTGGGATGAAATTGTAACCACATTGAAACGAATTGATCAATTGCGCGGAACAATGGAAAATCCAAAATTTGATTTTCACAAATATTTTCATCGAGAATTATTAGATGCTATTGCGTATTTAGACAATCGTCGAGAATTTATCTTGGCGGGAAATTTAAATATGAAAGATAAATCATATTTAGATAAATTTTATCAAGAAGCAAATTCATTGAATTCCGAAATACAAGGATATACCAACGTAATATTACGTGGACCAAACGCTACACCAATTGAGCTTTCAATTGAACCAATTCAGCGAGCTGGCGATAAAATTGTTTTAACGCCAATTCAAGATGGTAGCCAAGATGTAACATATATCAATGCAGAATTGCGACGTTTAGAATATGTACGGAATCCATCCAAATTAGATGTGGATTTACAAACAGCTGTTGATCAAATTGTTGGAGAAGACTTATTATTTATTGTATTCCGAAAAGATCGAGTAAATGTTACTAAAGATTTTCGTTATGTAGTAATTGATGCCGGACGTATACGAATTGTTGAAAAAGACGTTATACCAGAATACACAGAAACCGATGATGATTTAGAATTATACGAGGATTAAATTGAAAACACAATTGCTTTGCACATTTGCACACAAATCAGACTTAAACATAGTAACCGAATACATACAACAAAGTTACGTAATACCAGAACGCAGAATATTCGTATTTTCCAATGCTGAAGCAACGGACAATTTATATTGTACATACAATGCAGACGCCGGTACGCAGCGCGGACAGAACACGATAAGCATTCACCGCAAAAAAGAAACCAATACCTTATATACAGTTAACGCACTTAATGAAGTTATCAAAGCAGTGAATAACGGCGTTTTAGACAAAACATATCGATTAGATTGGAGCAAATATCAAAACGCATTCATACTTACGGATGATGAAGGATATCGTGTTATTGATTTGATCTTCTACAAGAAATTTTCTTGGAACTGATATTTATTTATATAAAGAATTTTAACGATTTACTTTGAATTAACACATTAATTAATTATAATTTAATTAATATTTTTATTATTAACCACTTAAAGAAAAGGAATTAAACAATGGCCTTGAATTTAGACGCTATTAAAGCGAAACTTAATCAGTTAAACAAATCTGATGACAAAAAACAAAATTTGTGGAAACCTGAAGCAGGTAAAACGCGAGTAAGAATTGTACCTTACGTTCATCGCAAAGATAATCCGTTCCTAGAATTGTATTTTCATTATGACATCGGAAAGAAATCCATGTTATCTCCAATTACATTTGGTAATGAAGATCCAATCGTTGAATTTGCCGAAAAGCTAAAGAAAACAGGAGATAAAGAAGATTGGCTAATGGGTCGTAAAATTGAACCTAAAATGCGTACTTATGTTCCCGTTATTATTCGCGGCAAAGAATCAGAAGGAGTTAAATTTTGGGGCTTTGGTAAAACAATTTATACGGAATTGCTTTCAATCATTTCAGATGCTGATTATGGCGACATTACAGATCTAATGAATGGACGTGATATCGACGTAGAATTTACACCAGCAGAAGGCGGAGCATTTCCTAAAACAGCTATTCGTGTTAAACCGAATACGCAACCAGCAACAGAAGACAAAGAAATAGCACAAAAAATCATGAATCAACCTGAGATTACTGATTTATTTCCAGAGCCATCTTATCAAGAACTTGAAAAGGCATTGGCAGAGTGGATGAATCCAGAAAATGCAGATTCAGATGTTGATTCAGATGAAGAAGAAGAAGCACCAGCAAAAGCTTCTAAACCGGCTGCTACTAAAAAAGTTGATGATGTTGCATCTGCATTTGATGACTTATTCAACAATTAATTAAGGAGTTTTAATGGCAAAGAGTAAAAGTAAACTGGAAATAGAAGATGCTCTAGCATCTACATTGGCAGACAGTATCAACAAGCAATTCAAAGGACAAAATCTTAAAACTGCGTTCTTTTTGGATGGCGATGATGATTCTCCAAGCAATGTATCAGAGTGGGTATCATCTGGTTGCTCGATGCTCGATTTAGCAATTTCAAATCGTGCCCATGGAGGATTTCCTGTTGGGCGAATCACTGAAATTACTGGATTAGAAGCCTCCGGTAAATCATTGTTAGCTGCACACACATTAGCAGAAACACAAAAGAAAGGTGGATTGGCCGTTTATATTGATACGGAATCTGCTACAAGTTCTGAATTTTTGACGGCTATTGGTGTTGATTTAAAAACAATGCTATATGTTCCATTAGAAACAATTGAAGAAATATTTGAAACTATTGAAACAATTGTAGAAGGAGTTCGCAAATCAGATAAAGATCGTTTAGTTACGATTGTAGTGGATTCAATCATGGGTGCATCTACAAAAATTGAAATGTCAGCTGAATATGATAAGGATGGTTATGCAACAAGCAAATCAATCATTTTATCAAAGGCAATGCGAAAAGTTACCAATTGGATTGCAAGAGAGCGTATTTGTCTCATATTTACCAATCAACTTCGTACCAAAATGGGCGTGTCTTTTGGTGACCAATGGACAACTGCAGGCGGTAAGGCAATTCCATTTCATGCTTCGGTTAGATTGCGTTTAAAGAACACAGGAATGATTAAAGCCAAAGTAAATGGCGTTGAACAAGTTGTGGGTAGCAAAACAGAAGTACAAGTGGTAAAGAATCGTATGGGTCCGCCACACCGCAAAGTCAATTATGAAATCTATTATGATTCTGGAATTGACAATTTTGGTGGTTGGTTAAACATCATGAAGAATTTTGATATCGTTAAACAATCAGGTGCATGGTATACTATGGAAGACGTAGATACGGAAACTGGTGAAGCACATGGCGAAATTAAATTTCAAAGCAAAGACTTTGTGGAAAAGGTTATTTCAAACCCAGAAGCAAAGGAAAGGTTATATCAAAGAATATGTGATGCTTATATTTTCAAATATCAGGCCGGTATTGACGGTGGGATTGATGACGTAATCATTACTGATGAAACGTATGATGAAGAATAAGTATCAACAATTATTCAAAGAGTTACAACAAGAAAGGAGTTCTAGTCCGTCGAGTGTCAATGATCATCTCATGGTGTTTGACGGGCTAAACACTTTCATTCGAAGCTTCGGCGCAACTCCCGCATATAATGAAGATGGCGATCATATCGGTGGCATTACTGGATTTTTATATTCAGTTGGTAAAACCGTTCGCGATTTTAAACCTACTCGATGCATTATTGTATTCGATGGCCGCGGGGGTTCTGCTCGAAGAAAACGAATTTATGGTGATTACAAAGCAAATAGGGCAAATAAAACTAAATTGCGACGTCACGATCATCACGAATCTACATTGGAACAAGAACAGGAGTCAATGCGACATCAATTTTCAAGATTGATATCGTATCTAGACAATTTACCTGTAACCTTTATTTCAATGGATGGAATTGAAGCCGATGATACAATTGCATATATTGCACAAATGTATGAAACGGAATGCAAAAAGATTACTATTGTATCTACGGATAGAGACTTTTACCAATTGGTTGATGATCGAATTCAAGTTTGGTCTCCAATCAAAAAGAAAATGTATAATGTAGATACAGTGCAAGAAGAATTTGGAGTGCACCCTGCCAATATGGTTATTTATAGATCATTTACGGGAGATGCTTCAGATAACATTCCTGGCGTTAATGGAATAGGTCCAAAGACCATATTGAAACTTGTTCCAGAATTAGCCAATGCAACGCCATATACAACGCAACAATTGTTTGACAAAAGTTCGGCATCACTTAAAGAATCTAAATCATATCAAAAGATTTTAGATAATAGTCGCATCATTGAACAAAATTATCAATTAATGAATATTAAGCTTCTTGATATACCAGCACAAACTGCAGCCAAGATTCGAGGTATTATGGAACAACCTATACCAGAATTAAATCGTGCTGAGTTTCAAAGATTATTCTATCAAGATAAGATGTGGGCTATCATGAAAAATTTACCCGATTGGTTAACTAATACTTGGTTGTCTTTAAATGCATTTGCAAAACAGACACATAAATAATTTGAATTTAACATAGTTTTTTATATATTGGTTATATGACCGACAAACTTTCCGAATATGGTTATGGCTTTCAAGTAAAAGTTATAGCAGCATTATTCACAGACAGAATATTTTTACAGCAAATTGCAGATATAATACAAGCAGAGTATTTTGAATCTGATGCAAACAGTTGGCTATTAGAAGTTGTATTAGAACATTTTAGACAATACAAATCTCCGCCATCAAAAGATGTACTCAAAGTCAAAATAACAGAGATTGAAAATGACATCTTAAAAACTGCAGTATTAGAACAATTGAAAGAAGTATTTCGATACATGGAGTCAGATGACCTTTCTTTTGTAAAAGATGAAATTCTTAAATTTTGCAAGAATCAAGAAATCAAACGAGCTATAATGGATTCGGTTTCGTTACTCAAAATGGGTAACTATGATGAAATTAAATCTAAAATGGATAGTGCCATGAAAGCCGGTGCTGATACTGATATTGGTTTGGACTATATTAATAATGTAGCTGCACGATACAATGAAGCTGCACGACATACAATTACTACGGGTTGGGATGTTATTGATGATTTAATGGATGGCGGTTTAGCTCCAGGAGAATTGGGAGTAGTAATGGCTCCTGCAGGTATTGGTAAATCTTGGATGCTTATTAATATTGGTGCCAATGCAGTTAAAGCTGGAAAGACTGTTATTCATTATACATTAGAGCTCAATGAAAATTATGTAGGTCAACGATATGATTCGGTATTAACAGGAATTAATGCACAGACACTTAAACATCATCAAGAAACGGTTGAAGAAAAAATGAAATCTTTGCGTGGTGAATTGATTGTTAAGTATTTTCCAACCAAATCAGTTGGGGTAATGGCATTGAAGGCACATATTGAAAAAACTATTATGCAAAGCAAAACACCAGATTTAATCATTGTAGATTACGGTGACTTGCTTAAAGTAAATACAAAGAAAGACAAACACGAAGCATTGGAAGATTTATATGAAGAACTTCGTGGTATGGCGGGAGAATATAAAATACCAGTATGGACTGCATCGCAAGCAGGACGTAGTGCATTAGAAGAAGATATTATTGAAGCAGATAAAATTGCATCATCATATGGAAAAGTAATGGTTGCTGACTTTTTAATGTCTTTATCAAGAAAGGTAGAGGACAAAATGTCAGGAACTGGTAGAGGACATGTTATTAAGAATCGTTTTGGTCCAGATGGTATTACATTGCCAAGTAAAATCAATACTAATAATGGACAATTTCAATTCTTTGAACCACAAATAACTCAAGGCAAACAAACCACACAAATCATGAAAACGGGTGAAAATTTAATTAAGAAAAATTTAGCACAAAAGTTTAAAGATCTGGGCGGAACTTTGGGATAAAATGATATTTATATAAAAGAATATGGGAAGGAGTTATCCTTCCTTTTTTCATCTAAAAAATTAAGTTAATAAAACATCTAAGGAGATTACAACAATGGAGATTTCAAATCAAATTTTAAGTGAAATTACGGTATACATGAAACATGAATATGCACATCAAAAAGTATCCTGCATTGCGGGAAGAAATTGAAACAGCATATCAATTTGTTTACGACAAAAAAGTATTACCATCAATGCGCAGTTTGCAATTTGGTGGCAAACCAATTGAAATCTCTCCTAATCGAATTTACAATTGTGCATATCTTCCTATAGATGATTATCGTGCTTTTGCTGAAGCAATGTTTTTATTGCTAGGTGGAACGGGCGTTGGTTATTCTGTACAAAAACATCATGTAGAAAATCTCCCAGAAATACGTAAACCAAATCCAAAAAAGATGCGTCGTTATTTAATTGCAGATTCAATTGAAGGTTGGGCAGATGCAGTTAAAGTACTAGTTAAATCTTATTTTGAAGGCGGAACATCATATTCATTTGATTTTTCAGATATTAGAGCCAAAGGAGCAAGATTAGTAACATCAGGAGGAAAAGCTCCAGGACCACAACCATTAAAAGAATGTTTGATTAAACTTCAAGGAATTTTAGATGCCAAAGAAGATGGCGATAAACTTTCTCCAATTGAAGTGCACGATATGGTATGTCACGTTGCTGATGCGGTATTGGCAGGCGGTATTCGTAGAGCTGCTCTTATTAGTTTGTTTAGTGCAGATGATGATGAAATGATTTCATGCAAATCAGGCCCATGGTGGGAAACAAATCCACAACGAGGTCGAGCAAATAATTCAGCAGTATTGATTCGTCACAAAGTTACTCGAGAATTCTTCATGGATTTGTGGAAACGCGTTGAATTATCAAATGCAGGAGAACCTGGAATTTATTTAAGCAATGACAAAGATTGGGGAACTAATCCATGTTGCGAAATTGCACTTCGACCATTCCAATTTTGTAACTTATGTGAAGTAAATGCATCGGATATTGAATCACAAGAAGATTTGAATGCTCGAGTAAAAGCAGCAGCATTTATTGGAACATTACAAGCAGGATATACAGATTTTCATTATCTTCGTGCAGTATGGAAACGCACAACTGAGAAAGATGCGTTAATTGGGGTATCAATGACAGGTATTGGTTCTGGTACAGTATTAGGTTATAACATGAAAGAAGCTGCTAAACTTGTTAAACAAGAAAATGAACGAGTAGCAGGACTTATTGGTATTAATCGTTCAGCTCGTACAACCACAGTTAAACCTGCAGGAACAACATCATTAACATTGGGTACATCATCTGGTATTCATGCTTGGCACAATGATTATTATGTAAGAAGAATCCGTGTTGGAAAAAACGAAGCCATTTACACATACTTAGCAGAATATCATCCGGAACTTGTTGAAGATGAATATTTCCGTCCGCATGATACTGCAGTTATTTCAATTCCACAAAAAGCACCGGAAGGAGCTATTATGAGAACAGAATCTCCATTCCAATTATTGGATCGTATTAAAAAGGTTCATTTAGAATGGGTGAAACCAGGACATAGAAGCGGAAACAATACTCACAATGTATCTGCAACGGTTTCTTTGAAAGCAGACGAATGGGAATTAGCAGGAGAATGGATGTGGGAAAACAGAGACCATTACAATGGATTATCAGTATTACCATATGATGGAGGAACATATACACAGGCTCCATTTGAAGATATTACACAAGAAAAATATGAAGAAATGTTAGAATCATTAACAAATATCGATTTGACACAAGTAATTGAACTTGATGATAACACTGATTTATCAGGAGAATTAGCTTGTGCAGGCGGAGCTTGTGAGATAAAATAATGATACAATCAGCATCGAAAGATTGGATACAACAACAGTTTGTGAAGGAGTTTGGAAGCAAGCTCCTTCCTACAGACTTTTACTACAATGAAAGTGGTCTTCGAGTAATGACCGAATCATATCACAAACGAAGGGGTACTTGTTGCGGAAATGGCTGTAAGCATTGTCCGTATGAGCCGCAACATGAAAAAGGCAATACTGCATTGAAAGATATTTATTAATATGATACGATTAAAGACATTACTATCAGAAGCTGGCGAATTAGCACCATTTCCATTTCAATATTTTTCAGAATTGAAAAAAGCAACTTTTACAACTAATAATGCTGATTATGAAGTAACGTTTTATGGAACTCCTTATGATAAGAAAAATGATATGCAAATATCATTTGGAGCGGATGTTGGTACTGGAAATTATGACGAAGAAATAACTACAAATGCAAATGATCAGTATCGTATTATGAGTACCATAGCTGCAATTGTTAAACGTGCCGTTGCAGAACAAAAACCCGACGTTATATATTTTAATGCATCCAATGAAGATCCGCGTCGCATTGCACTTTATATGAGATATGTTACGCCTTTATTGCGTGACTATGAAATTGAAAACCGTGAGTCAACAGCTGTAACGTTACGTAAAAAAGGTTGGTTTAAACGCATTACTCAATATGACTGGTCTGGTATAGATACACCAGGCGATCCAACTATGTAATAATTACATAAAAACTTTGAAAACTCAATAAAGTTTATTATATTAAGAATAAGAATTAAGTTATGACAGAAAAACAAAAGCAAAATTTAGAATTAGTTAAATTAGGTTATGCAAATGGTTCTGCTCCAGGTGCACCATTTACCCGACAAGAAAAAGACAAAATGATTGAAGAAGCTGCCAAGGCATTTGGCGAGTTTCTTGATGCACTTAAGTGTGATTGGCGTAATGATCCTAATAGTTCAGATACTCCTAGAAGAGTTGCAAAAGCATATGTAAATGATTTGTGGGCAGGTCGATATGATGGCACTCCAGACATCACTGCATTTCCATCTGATGGATATGATGGTATGGTATTTGAAGGAGGTATTCCATTAACTTCAATGTGCTCGCATCATCATCAAACTATTATGGGTCGAGTTCATGTTGCATATATTCCAGGTACTGATAGCAAAGTTATCGGGTTATCAAAATTAAATCGATTAGTAGAGCATTTTGGTAGAAGAGGTGCAATACAAGAACAATTGACAGTAGCAATTCATAATGCTATCAATACTATTATCAATGACAATAAAGGTGTAGCTGTTATGATTGAAGCAACTCATAATTGTGTTCAATGTCGAGGAGTTAAACATGGTGGAGCTTCAATGAAGACATCCAAGTTAACCGGTGCATTTAGAGATGATGATGCTACCCGAGCAGAATTTTATGAATTTGTAAAAGGTTATTAATATGGCAAAATTTCAATCAACTAAATTATTTGACGGATATTCAACATGTTTCCGGCAATGGCGCGCAGATGGCACACATTGTAAATATTTACATGGATATGCAGTTTCATTTCGAGTATGGTTTGAAGGTGACTTAGATTATCGTAATTGGGTATGGGACTTTGGTGGTATGAAACGAGCAAATGCACAAATTGAAGGTAAAACTCCAATTCAATATTTTAATTATTTACTTGATCATACTGTAATTGTAGCAGAAGATGATCCATATATGGCTATGTTTAAAGAAATGGATTCATATGATGTAATTCAATTACGAGTGCTTCCAGCAACCGGATGTGAAAGATTTGCCGAATATTTATACCATACAATAAATGATTTTTTAGCAGTGGAAACCAAGGGGCGAGTAAGGGCAATTAAAGTAGAAGTTTATGAACACGAAAGAAATGCAGATGTTATGAAGAATAATGAAGAAACATATCTATCGCTTTTTGAATATTTAGGTAAAGGTTCTGGTGGATCAAACATTGGTCGAGAAGTAACAGCTGAAGCTATCAAACAAGGTATTGAGCTTAAATGGAAAATGTTACCTAAAGATATAGATCAACCTGAATATACTCAAGTGCAATTGTATCCATTATCATTTTTAGATGAATACTTTGCAACTAAAGCAGAAGTTGATACGACACCAATAGTAAGACGATCAGCTTTGATAGAAATTGAATCTAGATTAAACAAACTAGAAACTCAAATCAACGAATTAATAAAAAAATTAGATAATAATGTTACCAATAGTAATGAGTACCACGATGACGACCTCCCATTCTAAAAGAATCACAGACTACGATAAAGTATTACCAATTGTTGAATTGTATAGATGTGTTCAATCAGAAGGAAGTCGATTTGGTAGACCCACAATAGCAGTACGAACTACGGGTTGTACGCATCGATGCTTCTTTGGCGAAGGCGGTTGGTGCGATAGCTGGTATACAAGTATTCATCCAGAAAAAGGAACATTTTGTTTCAATGACATTATCAAGATATATGATGAAAATCCTCATATCAAAGAAATGATGTTAACTGGTGGATCGCCAACGATGCATCCGGCATTGGTAAATGAATTAACGCATTTTGCACATGAAAGAAACATTCTTATCACGATTGAGACAGAAGGATCTCATTTTATTGCCACTGATTACCCTATCGGCTTGGTTAGTCTTAGCCCTAAGTTTAGTAACAGCGTTCCCGTTGTGGGTGTTGCTACGCCGCAAGGGACGATTACGGATGAGAAGATGGTGGCGCAACATAACAAATTTCGTCTCAAAAAAGATGCAATCAAACAAATGATAGAATTTCATACGGATTATCATTATAAGCCAGTATGGGATGGCACTCAAGAAAATTTAGCAGAGATTGAAGCATTCCGGGTAGAAATGAATATTCCTAAGGACAAAACATTTATTATGCCTGCAGGAGATACCCGAGAAGAATTAATTCATATGTATCCAGTGGTATTCGATATGTGTGCTGAATATGGATATAATATGACAGGAAGAGACCACATTATTGCATTTGACACTAAACGAGGAGTATAATATGAAAAAAGAAACACCAATTATTCGATCAAAAAGAAAAAAAGATCATTTACCTATGTCGACATGGGACGGCATTAGATTTCACTATGTTAATATGCCAAAATATTTAGCTGATGATTTTATCAGAGAATTTGTATTAACAGTAGTACCCGATACTAATGAATTAAAATCTTGGATTTCTAAAAAGACAATAAAATGAATTGGATAACAACAACAACTATTGGCGATATTAAAATTATATACGAGATAACGCGATGAAAAAAATACTTTATTTTACAGCATCTTGGTGCCAACCATGTAAAGCATTGCGGCCAAGAATAGAACGATTATCTTCGGAGCTTCCTATACAAATTATCGATGTAGATTCAAATAAAGCAACGTGCGATAAGTATGGAGTTAAAAGTGTTCCGTGTGTAATCATTACAATGAATGATTATGGAATAGGACGCATCGTTGGAAACAACATTACGGAAGATGCAATTAAAAAAATGTTTAATTAAAAAAGGAATAAGTTATGAATTGGTTACCAACCGGAGATCAGGTTTTATTAAAATTACAAGAAAAGACAGACAAAACACAAAGTGGCATTATCATCATGACAGGCACAGATGATTATCGTTATGCTGATGTAGTAAAAACAGGACCGGGTCTTTTTACACAAACTGGCGATAGAATTCCAATGACAGTTCAAGAAGGCAATGAAGTTATGATTCATTCCAATCAAATTGGAGATCACAAAGAAGTTTCAATTGCTGGAGAAAAATATCATTTAGTAAGAGAATCAGAAATCGCTTTAATTAAACAATAATGATAGAAATTTTAGGATGGATTAGTACAGCTTTGGTATTAGCTGGTTACTTTTCAAATGCAAAAGGCTGGACAAAAGCCGCAATGATTACTTGGATCATTGGAGATACTGGATGGATTACATATGATTTTTTCATTGACAATTACAGTCATCTGGTTTTAAGTTTAGTTATTATTGCAATCAATGTATACGGAATTTATAGAATATGGAAAAACTCATAACACAAAAACAAATACAACAACGTGTTAAAGAATTAGCAGAAGCAATTTCTTTAGACCACATTGAATCCGGCAACATTATGCCACCAGTATTAATTTGCGTACTTAATGGTGCTATACATTTTTTTTCAGATTTAAGTAGAGCTATAAAAATTGACCATGAAATTGATTTTGCACGATTGAAATCATATGACAAACGAGATAATTCTGGAGGAGTTTTAATAACTAAAACAATTGAGTTGGAACTTCGCGGTAAAAGAGTTTATATTATAGATGATATTTGTGATTCTGGAAGCAGCATCATGGAAATGTTATTTATGGTGAATAGCAGAATTCCGGAATGCGTAAAAGTTGTTACGCTATTGAGACGCAAAGGTGGAGTAGATTTAACTAACTTTCATGGATTTGAAATTGATGACGAATGGGTAGTTGGTTACGGATTAGATGATAACGGATTAAAACGAGAATTACAAGACATATACAAGGTTAATTAATGTATCAAGCAATAGGTTACGACAAAAAGAATGGCATTATGCACATATGGGATGATGAATTGGGACATCAAAAGTTTCCATTCAAACCATATGCATATTTGCCAGATGATTCAGGACAACATCAATCTTTGGATGGAGTTAGATTATCAAAGGTAGATGGCAATTGGAGAGATAATTCATCCGCATATGAATCAGATTTAAATGAAGAAATGCGTACGCTTATTGACCTTTATTACGAAAGCGATTTAGTTTCAAAAGGACATAGAGACTTTTTCTTTGATATCGAAGTAGAACGGGACGAAGATGGGTATTCGACTCCTGATGAAGCTCGTTCACGAATAACGTCCATTGCATATTATGATAAAGCTGGGCATACCATGAAAGTTTTGTTGTTAGATGAAGCAAGAAGAGTAAAACACGATTCATTTTCTACTAATAAATATGATGTGGAAATATTTGATTCTGAAGCAACAATGCTTATGCGGTTTATTAATGCATTTGCAGAAATACAACCCACAGTAATCACAGGATGGAATACAGATAATTTCGATATTCCATATCTTGTTAATCGCATCAAAAAAGTATTAGGTGCACAGGCAGTTAAAAAATTATCTCCTGCAGGTATTGTTGAATGGAACAAGAATCGAGAAAGATACAAAATATTTGGCGTATCTAGTTTAGATTATTTAACATTATATAAAAAGTTTACATATACCGAGTTACCGAATTATCGTTTGGATACTGTTGCAAAAAAAGAATTGGGTAGAGGTAAGGTTGAATATGATGGAGATTTGGATCAATTGTTTGCAACAGACATTCATAAGTTTGTTGAATATAACGTAACAGACGTTGACCTTATTTATGAAATGGATGAAAAGCTGCAACTAATTGCACTTGCACGAACCATATGTCATAAAGGACATGTTCCTTATGAAGATGTGTATTATGCATCTAAATACTTGGATGGTGCAGCGATTGTGGATTTGAAACGCAATGGATTAGTTGCTCCTAACAAACAATTTAGATTTGTTGAAGAAGAATCAGAAGCCGATGCACTTGCAGGAGCATATGTAAAAGATCCAATACCAGGATTGTATAAATGGATCTATGACTTAGATTTAACGTCACTATATCCAAGCATCATCATGAGTTTGAATATTTCGCCAGAAACTAAAATTGGTGTTATTTCAAATTGGAATCAAGAATGCTTATTAAAAGATGAAGCACAACAAGCTAAATTTGTTGATGGCACATATGTACAAAATGTTAAGCAATGGTTGCAAGACAAACAGCATACCGTTGCAAGTAATGGTGCAGTGTATCGTACAGACATCAAAGGCTTCTTACCGACGATTCTTGAAAAATGGTTTGATGAACGTGTTACGTATAAAAACAAACGAGATGAATATGCAGTCGGAACAGAAGAATATAAATTTTATGATGCATTGCAATTAACACAAAAAGTATTGCTTAATTCATTTTATGGAGTATTAGGACTTAAAACATTTCGCTTTCACGATTTGGATAATGCAGGTGCAATTACCGCTACGGGTCAAAGTGTAATTAAATTTTCGGCAAAGGTAATTAACAATCATTATGCAAAAGAAACGGGACAAGATCATTTTATTAATGCAACCAATGGTAAAGCAGAATTTGCTTTTTACACAGATACGGATTCAACATTTGTATCTAGCTTACCACTTATCGAAAAACGTTTTCCTGGATTTGATGAATCAGATGAACAATTTATGATTGACCAAACCAATGCAATTGCATCTGAAGTTCAGAAAAAGGTTAATGCAATGTATGATATATATGCAGTTAAGTTTCACAATACAGAATCACATCGTTGGCAAATTAAACAAGAATATATTGCAAAATCAGGTTTATGGATTGCAAAGAAACGTTATGCCCAATGGGTTATTTATAAAGAAGGCAAACCTACGGATAAATTAG
>LSRR01000178.1_pt1 | contig 67588 bp, 93 predicted proteins | sample 1162981 | NCBI WGS metagenome assembly LSRR01 (sample SAMN03256433, study PRJNA305521) | marine metagenome | biome: Estuarine; feature: Estuary; material: Brackish water; isolation source: iron chloride precipitation of viral particles from surface water samples | place: USA: Chesapeake Bay ... | reverse complement strand
ACTAGATGGAGTAAACTACTTAGAAAGCGAAAAGCAACTGGAGAACCGTATATATTATTTAAAGGAAACACTAACAAAAGAAATCCAAAAGCGTATAAAGACAACGGTTTAAAAGTTCATATGACGAACATATGTTCTGAGATTACATTACACACTGATGAAAACCATAGCTTTGTCTGCTGTTTATCATCATTAAATTTAGCTAAATATGAAGAATGGAAAGGTACAAATCTTATATACGACGCCACTTGGTTTCTTGATGGCGTTATGGAGGAATTTATTCAAAGAGCCAAAGGACTTAGAGGTTTTGAAAATGCCGTTCGTTCTGCTACAAAAGGACGAGCGCTTGGGTTGGGTGTACTCGGATGGCACACGTACCTCCAAGAGCTTGGTATTCCTTTTGAAGGTCTACTTGCTCAGTTTGAAACTAGGAAAATATTTTCACAAATTAAAATTGAAAGTGAAAGAGCTTCTCGTGATCTTGCTGAAATTTATGGCGAGCCTTTGTGGTGTGTTGGTACTGGTATGCGCAACACTCACCTTCGTGCTATTGCTCCCACTGTTTCTAATAGCAAGCTTTCGGGCAATGTATCTCCGGGTATTGAACCGTGGGCGGCAAACGTATTCACTGAGCAATCTGCTAAAGGAACGTTTATAAGAAAAAATCCTACATTGTTAAAATTATTAAGAAAGCTTAAAATAAACACAAATGAAACTTGGGATAAAATTCTCGCAGATGGTGGTAGTGTTCAAGATATATCTGAGCTTGATGGGGTTGTTGTTGGCCCACACGAAATCCCTGCGAAAGAAGTATTTAAGACGTTTAAGGAGATTAATCAATTAGAATTAGTTAATCAAGCTGGTATACGACAGCAGTATATTGATCAAGCAGTTAGTTTAAATCTAGCTTTTCCTAGTGTAGCAACACCTAAATGGATTAATCAGGTCCATATGCAAGCTTGGAAAAATGGTATTAAAACTTTATATTATACGAGGACAGAGTCAGTGCTTCGTGGAGATATAGCACAACAAGCTATGAGTGAAGATTGTTTAGCTTGTGATGGATAGTGCAATATAATACACTAAATTAAAAAAGGGGATCTCAACGGATCCCCTTTCTTGGTTACAGGAACTTTTGGGTATGGTACGCCCAGTTTATTTTTGTTCCTTTTATTGATCATCTAAATGTGAATCTTGTCTTCCGCCTCCATATCGTCTAGCGTGTGCAGCTTCTGCAGATCTACTATCAACTTCAACTTTTTTACCATCTTGAGTTGTTACTGTTACTTTTTCGCCTTTATTTAAAGGACTACCATAGTTAATTGGCGTGCAGTGTTTTGATGTAAATGGTTTCATTATTTTTCTTTTTTAAACATTAATTTATATAGCAATGAGTTCCATTTACCTTTTAAGTATTCGTTAAATGCAACTAATTTGTTTCCGATTTTTATTAAAAATTTTCCCATAGTTATTTTATATTTAAACCTTTTTTAACAGCTTGTCTTTTTTCTTCGTCCATATAGCCGCTATATTTATCTTTATTATCATAATAATGCTTTACTGCTTTACTACCAGTTTTACCTCCTTTAGCTATTTCTTCTGATATATGAAATCTATCAAACGACACGGTTTTAGATGGATCTCCTTTTATGAAACCATCTTCTTCGTCCATATATCCTTTTTCTTTCTTTTCAACATAGTCTCTGTATCTTCCTACTTGCTGAATTTTGTCAGCCATTTTTTTAGCTAGCTTAGGATCTATGTTTTTAGCAGGCGAGCCTTTAACCGGATATGTTTTACCATCTACTACGAAAGATTCTTTACCTGATTGCTCAGCGTCCATTTTAGCTTTAATAAAAGCATTACCCTTTAGTGGACTCATAGGGTTTTTAGCCATAAAAGGCGATGAAAATTTTGATGCACTCATTATTTTTTTGATTTATGTTTTTGACAAAAGTTTCTAGCAGCTTCTACACTACCAAAACCCCATTTTTTTAAAGCCATTGCTTTTTTTGTTGGCTCACCTTTAGCGTCTTTCATTGCGCCAGCCATACCAGCAAATCTACAAGCAAAAGATACTCTACGTTTGTTAGTACCTTTAGTTAATCTTTTACCTAACTTTTTACCTGTTTCAGATGTATATTCTGAACGCATTTTTCTATTTTGCTTTTCGTAAGCTTTTTCTTTTATATTGATTGGTGATTTATATGCCATAATTTATATATTACAATATTCTTCTTTAGCGTTAAAACAAGGACAAGCTTTAGCTGAAAATTCATTATGGCCGTGTATTGTAGCTTCAGGATGCATTTTCTTTAATGTTTTAAGCAGTAGTAATAAACTTTCTTTTTGTTCTGGTGTTCTTGTATCTTTGGGTTCCATAGATGGTCCTAAACCTCCTATATAACAAATGCCTATTGAACCTTCATTTTGATTTTTTACATGAGCACCTGTTTCGTATATACTACGACCGTACTCTATACTACCATCAAGTGCCACTACATAATGATAACCTATGCCTCTCCAGCCACGATCTTTATGCCACTGATCAATAGTCGATGCAGTAACATTATTACCTTCTTTAGTAGCTGAGCAATGTATGATTATTTTATTTATTGCCCTCATTTCTTTTTATGTGTATCCACTTGGATACAGTATATCCTATAGTAACAATTAACAATAGTATTTTCAAACCGTCTTCTATTTGTGTAAATGTTGTTACGCCGAGAGTTCCAGCGTTCATTGCGTATAGTCTAATGTCTGCTATATTCATAATTATTTTTTTCTACAGCTTCCTTTGCTATAAGGTTTTTTACCTGGAACTGGCTCATATCCAGTCCAACAACGGCTTTTATTAAACGGCGAAACAGGTGTTAACATTTTTTTATAAAGTGGTGATCCCATATTTATTCCAGACTCCTTAACAACATAAGGTCCTTTTTTATCTACTTTTATTGTAGAATAGTCTTCAACAGAATATTGTGGAAAAGTAGAAGCATCACCTTCTATTTTTTTAAATTGCGCTTCGAAGTCGTCTTCTGTAACGTAATCACCTGGTTTGTAAATCTTGCTAGGTTTATTAATTCTAACAGTGTCTCTAACTTTTTTGTTTTTTGGATCCGGCATCTTTCTTTTTATTTTGTAATTTTATAATTTTATCAACTCTTTGTTCTTCTTTGGTTAATTCTCTAATTTCTTTCTTAGTTAAACCTAAGTCTAGTAGCATTTTAACTTGATCTGACTTGTTAAGATTAAATAGTTTTTGAGTTTGTTTTTCAGTTTCAGTTAACACTGGCTTGTCTTCAGTTAAACCAAAATAAGGTAGTCCAACATCCCATGTAGACCAACCTAAAGCTAGCGCAACTTTTTGCCAGTTTTGTGTAGCAGGATTTAATATGTTACGCATATTGTTAAGCTTCATAGCAGCTCTATCTAATGGTATGTTAAAAAAGGCTGATATTACTTGAGCTCCCGCTAAATAAGCTGGATTGTCCATACTAAAACCTTTTTCTTTTATTTCTTTACGATTCCAAGAGACAGTTCTAGTAGCTGATTTTATTTTTCTAATTTTAGATCCAAGTGATGGAGCTATAGAAAGTAAATCATCTAGAGCTTCTTCAAACTTAGGTGACTTTTTGTCTGCTTGCTCAGCTATAGTTATTAAAGCATTTTTAACACCAGCAATAACCGCGCCTTGAATACCAAGACCTTTTAACTGAGAATCAATAGCACCATTTAAAGCTCTTTCTAATTTTTGCTCTTTGTTCTTTTCTGTTAATTCTTCGTCGTCTTCATCATCATCAAACAATGCCCAAGCTAAACCACTTTGTAAAGCATTAAATAATAAGTTTTGAACAGCGCCGTAGTAAACTATTTTAGATATATTAGATCTCCAATCACCTCTACCGTTTACTAAGTCTTGAACAGCTCTTTTTTGTATACGTACATACTGCAATTGAGTATTACCAAATTGAAGCACGATACGACCTATCAAAGATCTTTGTTGTTGACTAATACGCATTGGACTACTAGATTGCTGATTTTCTTCAGCTATTAATCTAAAGTCTTCAAAAGCTTGTTGCTCTGCTAGCTTTCTGTCCATACCTTGTTCGACTAAAGATTCTATTCTATTTCTATAAAATGTAGCACCGCCAGATGCGATAGCAAAACTATCTGCGTATCTAGTAAATACAAAACCTTTATTAAGTAAGTATGATATAGCGGCGTTAACTTTATTTTTGCTACCTTCAACAGCGTCAGCTATTTCAGATTCACTTACATTGATTTTAAGACCGTCTCGTCTTTCAAGTAGGTAATCAGAGTTCATAAGGGTTAAGAAGTCACCCCAAAATTGTTTTTGGTTAGCAAACGCTTTACCCGCCTTTAATATATTATTATCACCCCAATTTATAAAGTTTACCGCAGATATAGTCTGTAATACCGCAGATCTTGTATTTAAGAACATTATAGCACCAACAGAATTGTTTAACCAGTCTAATATTTGATTAGAAACTCTATCGCCGCCTAATGGTCTGTTGCTACCACTTTTCATTGCTCTGAGTGAGTCTTTCAATGCTTCAACATACTTAGCGCCAAAAGCAGCCTCAAGCTTATTCATGTTCTTTTCAGAAAATATAATATCTACATTTTCCTGCCACTCTTGTAAGTACTCTGCTCTATTAACTTTATTAATACCTGATATAACGTCTGTTGTAATGTTACCTGCTGTCCAGTTTTTATCAGGATTAGGATATGGTCTACCTTTTTGTATTGATATTAAGTTATCAGCAAATACGCTAAGCTCAGCATCATTTTGAACAAACTCAACTAATCTTGTTTGATCACGTTTTGAAAGTCCTGGCACTTCTATTCCTTGACTATTCCATATATAAGTTCTAATAGCGTGCTGATATGAATATTTAGCAATACCAGTTTCTTTTTCTAAAGTTTTTGGTATGTTTTTAAATTTCTTTTTTAAAGCTTTATAATCTCTACCAGCTGCAACCTTGGCTTGTGATATAGCCATTTCAGCTCTATTGTAAGGGTCAATTAGATTTTCTTTAATAAAGGCCATTTGAGCATCACCAACTTTACCTTTACCTAAAAGCTTATACATCAAACCTAAAAAGTCTTCAGCAGATGGTGTTGTAAAGAAAGTGAACTTACCTTTACTAGCACCAACAGTTTTAGCTTTAGCAGCAGAAAACTGCTTATAAGATTCAATACCTGTTTTAGCTTCTATAATATCGTTAAATACTTTGTCAAATGTTTTACGTTTACTAGCTCTAGCTTGTTGTACTTTTGATTTGACATCAACTTGACTAAGTACATCTTTAACAGCTTGAACGTTTTTAATAGCGTCGTCTGCAAAATAAAAATCATTGTAACCTTCAGCGGCCTTACCTGCTATCCATCTACCTTTTGCAGCTGCAGTACCATCGCCTAAACCTGTTATATTTTGTAAAGGTATATCAATACCGTTGGCTTTCATAAACTCTTGTATAGGTTTAGCAGCGTCAGCAGGTCTTGCTGTTAATATAAATATATCGTCAGTACCTCTTGCTGCAGCTATTTTTTCAGCAACACTAAACAAAGGTCCTTTTTGACCTTCAATTACTTTGCTGAACTCTCTAAAATCAAACTCTGCGCCTTGGCTCTCTAAAACATCGTAATTTTCAGCAAAACTAGTTGCGTCAACTTTTCCAACTTTGTTAGCATTTATACCAGCGTAAACTTGTTGTAAAAACTCTGTAGGTAAAGGTTTGCCGTACTCTATAGTTTCTGTGTTAATCTCGTACAAACGATCACCAAAGTCTTCCCTATATTTTTTTAAACTTTCTTGAACATTTTCGTAAGTTTTCTTTACCACAAAATCAGGTAGTGATCTTTCTGTTCTAGCTCTATTTCTTTCAATGGCAGTCTCAAGCGGTGTAGTAGCCACAACCATATGTACTTCATAACCAGCGTCTTGTAAAGCTTTTATTTTCTTAGTTGTAGCATTGTATGATGCGCCTGTTCCGTCTATAACCATACCATTACCTGCGGCAGCATACTTATCAAATTTAGCTACAGCCGCTTTTCTAGCTGCAGCGCCGAGTTTTGATCTAGTGGATCTCTGCTCTGCCGTATATTCAGATTCTTTAGCTGGTAATTTAGCTTCTTCTTTCATAGCTTCTAGAGCTATATCTTGATTAACTACCTTATAACCACGTCTACCAAGCTGAAGTCCTTTACCAACATTTGTTTTACCAGCACCAGGACCACCGACCATAAATATAGCTTTTAGCTTTGTAGCGCCTTCGCTAAAACCTCCTTCAACATTTGGCACCGTGTATAATACTTTACTTTTTGATCTAGCTAATGTATCATCAAAATCAAATACTCTAATTTTTTTAATAGGAGCATCAGGTTTTCTAGCGTTGTTTAACGCTTTGTCTAACACGTTTAAGCTTTTAACAACTCTTTTGCTTTGTCTAGAGTTTGTTTTGTCAAGCTTTATGTTATCGGGTTGAGTATTGTTGTTTATTTCTGCGTCTTTAACTTTATCTTCAAAAAGCTTTGTTTCATTTTTAGCATATTCTTTTACTTGCTCTAATGTTTTTGCACCTGAAAATAAATCACGCATTAACTTAGCTTGCTCAGCTTGCTGTATATTATTAGTGCCAAAGAAATATTCACTTAAAGTTTGCTTTGTTGGTATATAAAGCATGGTTGATAAATCTATACCAGCTTCACTTAATCTTATAGTAGACAATAAACCTTGATCTAGTTTTAATTTACCATCTTTAAAAAGCTCTACGCCTTTGTAATATAAATCTGGCATAGATTTTTTAAAGTCTACATCTAAAAGATCATTGTTTTCTAAAGTAATCCAACCCTGCATATAGCTAGCTTCTATAACTGGCCAAACTTCATTTACTCTACCGTCTTTTGCAGCTTGAGTTAGTGTTGTTCCTACGTTGTTTTGAGGTTCTGTGTGTTCTTCTATGCCTCTTACGTTTCTAACGACCCTACCGTTAGCGTCAACCTGAATAATCAAAGCAGGAGCTAAAGCTCTAAGGGGAGAGTTTTGTGAGTTTGTTGCTGCGGAAGCTATAGCGTCAAATACCCAAGCATCTTTAGGATTTTGTTTTAAATAGTTTTCAGCTGCTAAATAAAACTCTTTTAATAAATCTAATTTAGCTTTTTCTTTGGCAACATAACCAGGCTCAAATATAGCTTTAGCGTAAGAATTAGTTACCATTCGATCTTTAGTCATTGGTGTTCTTCTTATGTCAGCTTGTCTACCTGTCTTTTTAAGTCTTTCAGCAAATCTAGAAACTATACCATATGGAGATCTTGACTCTCCAAAAACTAAAGAAAACTTTAAGTAATCATTAAACTTAGGATTTTTATCTAAAAACTTATTTAATGTTCTATCAAACCCTTGTATAACAGTTTCACCTTCAAAAGATTTAACATCATCTCCTAATAATTTATTTCTATCGTAAACTCTTCTTGGTTTACCACTAGACTTAGTGCCCTGTTGTTTAGTTCCTTCTTGCTTACTACTAGATCTAGTTTGCTTAGAAGCTTTTTCTATGTATTCTGCCGCTTTTCTAGGTTGTAGCATTCGCTTGCTAAACTTAGCACCACCAACAGCTCTTTCAGCAGTTGTAGTTACTAAATCCTCGAACATACGATTTCTAATATGTAAGTTTAATAAACCTCGTATTGTTTGACCTACAGCATCTCTATATATTGGTTTAGTAGGTTTTTGCCTAATAAGATCCATGTAATCTTTTAGAGTGCCAGTTAACTTACCATCTGTATATAAAGCGTTCATTACATTTCTGGGCAAGAAAGTGCCTTTACCAAAACCATCTTTAGTTTTTGGTAATCTAGCAAAATCGTTATTAGCATTTTTAAGTAAGAACTGTTTGGCTGTTGTTAATCCTTCAGCGTCTGTTTTCTGATAATTTCTAGTTTTATCAGTTATAGTTTGAGGATTTAAACCAAACATACCAGCATATATATCCGCTACAGCTTTTGGTACATTTCTAGTTTGACCAAAAGTTTTAATATCTTGATCTTTAAAAGATTGTTTAGTAGCTTCTGTTATTCTAGTTTCAACCTCAGCTTTATCTTTAGCACCAATTTTTTCTACTTGAGCTTGAGAAAACTCAACTGTTTCAGTAGGTTTTTTAGCTAATGGTTTTTCTTTTGTTTCTATTTCAGTAGTTTCTTCAGCTATAACACCTTTTGCTTCTGTAACATCTGTTGTAAACTCTTCACCTAAAACTCTACGTGAAGCTTCTATAGCTCTAGCCGGTAAAAACTTATTAATATAAGCCGCTAATGGCACACCTGACTCTGGCTTATATTCTGTTATTAAGTCAAGTATACCTCTTGGTCCTGTTTCTATTTCATCTGTTAGTAATTGACGATCAAAATTAGGCGCCTGACTTCTTGACTCTACTATTTTATTAGTAATAGGTTTAAATTTTTGTATAATATCAAAAGCAGCACCTACACCTTGTTCTTCATATAGTTTTTGAACATCTAAAGAGCTTTCGATCCTTTTACTTTCTCTAGTTATATCTGCCTTGTCTTTGTCGCTTAAAGCATCTATATCTTTTAATGTTTGAGATATAGACTCTACGACTTTAGATCCTTTAGTTCTTCTATCAACCTTAACCTCTCCTTCTACCAAAGCTCCTTTAGCTCCTTCTTCTTTTATTTTTAATTGAGTGTCTGTAAAACCTTTGCCTGACTCAATAGTTTTGTTATATTCTAATAAAAAGTTAAAAACATCTTTTCCGCTATTAAACTCTAGATTTAAACCGGCTTTCTTTAAAAAAGGACTTATTATTTTTTTAGCTAAAGATAACCACCAAGCATCTTGCTTTTGATTATACTTTATGTCTCCGTTACTTAAAGATTCACTAACTAATGGTATGACTTCGTCCCAGGTCATATCACCAGTATAGTTAACGTCGTTTACATATTGATCAAATCTAGCCATTAATTCTTGGCCACCTGAAATATCTGGGTTATTTATTATTTCTGTTAATAAAGCTTTGCCAAATCTAGTTGCAGCATCGGTATCACCCTTTAAAGCTTCTAAGAAAAACGGATGCAGAATTTCATGTTGATCAGTTGTGTAAACATTATCTTCAGCACTAGCCCTGTCGTTTATTAATATAATTTTTTTACCATCTTTGTTTAAAGACATTCCATAACCAGTAGAGTCTTGAACATCGTATCCATCGTTTCTAAGCTCTTCAGCTCTTTTGTCTATAGAATCTTGATCACTAAAGTTTTCAAAAGAAGCACCAAGTTGTTCAGCCATTTTTTGTGCGCCTTCTCTAGTCGCTGACGACTGTATAAAAGACAGGTTAACAAGCGTCGCTAACTCTGAATCTATTTCAGCTAGTCTTTCTGTTTGAGGTTTTACAAGACTTGGGTTATCTGAGTTTTTTATTTGTTTTTTAAGATCAGCTTGTTCTATGAGTAAATCAACCATAGGTGCTTGATCTTTAACGTTTATATTAGCGGCTTTTAAAGACTTAACACTATTCTGTACACTTAAAAAATTTTGTTTAATAGCATCAGCTTGACTTTGTGTTATAAAACCACTGTTTACGTCCGCTTTTAATTGAGTGTTGAGTATAGCTAAAGAATTAGGCATAGCAGCTATAGCAACAGCCTCGTTTGTTGTTTGAGGGTTAGACGGAACTAATCTAAGTCCAGCAGGAGCTTGCACAACGTTATCTGCTTCTAAGCTGGTAACACCAGTGTCCGTTTGAGTTGGGCCTCCAAATACTTCACTTATAGTATTAAAAGCTGAATTATCTAGTACTCTGTTTATTTTTCTATTAGCAGCACCTTGTGTTATAAAAGTTTTAGCTGCACCAGCTCCTGATATTTTTGCACCAAATGCACCTCCAATTATAAAAGTATCTATAAGCTCCATCCATTTCATTTCAAAAGCTTTTTCATTGCCTTCGTATAAATGATCTGCTATCTCAGATATAATAAAAGTACCTGATTCTGATGCACCTTCTTTTAAGAAATCAATACCAATTTGTTTTACATATTCAAAAACACTTTTAAAAGCTTCTTCTCTAGAGCCTTTTGGAAGCATATTAAAAGCTTTTTTGGCTATTCCTAAACTTACGGCTTCTAACGCGCCTTCAGCTAGACCCACTGTTAATGAGTAGCCAGATAAACCTAAACTTAAATCATCACCTTGTCTTTGCTTTTCTCTACTAGCGGCTGATGCCTCACCAACTATAAGTAAAGGTATACCTACTCCAGGTATTGAAACCTCGATTAAACTTCCAGCAGAACCTAAAGCTTCTGTTGACAATCTAGCTAAATTAGTTATTATATTTCCTTCACCAAAACTTTCTGTTAAAGATGTTTCGTATTTAGCTATAGTAGCATCTACTTTTTCAGCTTCGTCAAACATTCTTTCTGAAACTTGAAGCATGTAATTAGAAACTTCACCTACCCCAGGAAATATTCCAACTTTTGCAGCTATAGAATTAATAGCCTTAGATCTTTGCTCATAAGGTAAAGCATTTAACGCTGCTAAACTTTTATCATCTAAAGCTATGGTAGCTAGTTGCTGGTTCCACCACGTTGGTAAACTTAAAACTTTACCACCAAATCTATTGCCCCAAGATTCCCATTTTTTAAACAACTCTTTATAAAAAACAACTCCTTTAGACCTTTCTTTATTTTCTTGGATTATGGATAAAGTTGTATTAAAAGGATCTTGCTCTTCGGTTAAAACGTAGTCTTCTTCAGTTAATTGCATAACAGAAGTAGCTTCTTTACCGGTTCTTTTTTTATAATTTTCAAACGCTTGAGCGTCTGTAGCTTTTGGAAGTTCTAACTGTTTGCCTTTTATATATTGCCCAGTTTCTTCATCAAAATAAGCTTTTCTAGAATCATCTGGCATTAAAACGCCGCTTTCATCTCTCATTGCTTGTATCTCTGAGTTACTTGGGGATACTTGTATTTGCAAAGCAAATTGAAGTTCTTGAGCTAGTTTATTTCTTTTTTCTATTATTTTATTAACAAAATCAGCGCCTTGTTCAGTGTATATTTCAAACTCACCTTCTTTATTTTGAAAATTTTCTTCTATAAGTTTATCTAAGTACTGTATGTTAGAACTCAACGAAGCTTCGGCATTTTGATTAGAACTATCTTCAATGTCTACAATAACAGGTATTAACGTGTTATTATCGTATTTTTCGTTAAGTGTAGCTACAAGAGCCTTTTCTTCGTTAGTCTTTTTTCTATGATTTTTAGCTTGATTAAATGCTTTTTTTTGATCTTCTGTTAAATGATCAAATTGATCAGCTACAGCAAACTGTTGGTAAGCATCTTCTACTTTTATAAAATCTTCAGTGTTTTCACGTCTAGTGTAATAATCTATTTTGTCGCCTTTAGGGTTTACAATATATTTGTAATCCCAACCGTCACCAGGTGTATATACATCACCAAGCTCAGCTACTTTTGTCATGTTATCCGGTAGCTTGTAGATATCTTTTTGAGTAACAGTTCTAACACCAGACTTTATTTCAATATCTTTTGCTAAATCTTCAAAAAACGGCTTGTTTAAATCATCTAAAGACTGGTTAGCAGTTGCAGCAGGTAATCTTCCATTTCCATATTTTGAAGCTATACCTTTTTCCTTTAGTAGGTTTTCTACAGCACTCAAGGGTGCATTGGTTGTCTCGGATGCTACAGTCGCACCCTTCTGGTCCGCAGCATCCTTTTTCTTTGCTTCTTCAACAGAAGGATCAATTTGTTGGTTTTGTTTTTTAAAATCTTCAGCTTTTTCTACTATTTCTGCTTCAGTATAACCTTGATCTTGCAAAGAGATTACGTATTCTAGTAATGTCATTTAATTAGATTTATAAGTTGTTAGCTTCTATAAGTTGTTGTGCTCTGTTTATTTTTTGTTCTTCTAAACTAAAAACAGCAGCGTCTTCTACTATATTTGGTAGTTGATTGCTAGTAAACTGATATATATAATTTTCTTTAAAATATTCTTTGTATGCTTCAGAAAATATTTTTCTTTTATCAATGCTAAGCGGTAGGTTTTTTTCGTATGGCCAATAGTCGCCGTTTGAGAAAAATACATTCCAAGCAGCTATTGCATTTTGTTCAAATCTCATTATACCAGCTATATCTGCTTCAACAAAAGCATTTACTTTTCTTGTTATTTTATCAATATCATATTTAAGTATATTTCTACCCATGCCATCACCAATTTCTATAACTTCGTAAACTGGTTTACCATCTGGACCTATAATAAGATATTCTTCAGATATTTTAGCTGATGGCTTTAACTCTTCGTTTTCATCAATACTGTCAGGAGCAAATATTCCAGCTTGCACTAAAAGATTTATCATATTTTTTTCTATATCTGGAGTTACAGATATAATGGTTTGGTTTATGTCTGCTAGAGTTTTTAACGCAATGTCATTAATTACAAGTGGTTCGTCTAGCGCTGGACCGTCAAAAACCATGCTTTGGCTACCATCTTCTAAAAGAAATAATCTTACATCATATCCATCAGACTTTGAAAAGCCAGGTCTCATACCTAATATACAATAAGCAACGTTATATCTGTAGTTATTATTTAAATCAAAGTTTGGTTCGTCTATATTACTCAACTCTGACAATAAAGTAGACATAAAGTCTAAAGATTTTTCAGGATATTCCTCTAATTGCTTAAGTCTTTGTATTTCATATCTGCATGTTCTGTCTATACAATTCCCTGATTCTATGTTAGATTTTAACTCGGCGTATAGTTTACCCATGCCTTGATAAGCTATTTCAAATATTTGAAAATCAAAATCTACAGGACTTGATAAATAAGTCTTATTGTGAGCTAAAGCGCTAGACTTTAGCATTTCTTGTATTACAGAATTTGTTATTACATTTTCATTCATAGCCTATATTTAAAGTAAACCGCCCAGTATGTTAGTTACACCACCTATAGCACTAGTTACTGCTCCAACTTCATCTGCCGCGGCTTGAGCTTTCATGCCCATAGCTTGATCTAACAACGCTGCTGTTCTATCTAGCACTTGTTGTTCTCTATTTTCTCTAACACCAAACATAAATTGTTTTCCCATAGCTTGTGCTTGTTGTTCTCTAGCGCCTTCAGATATTTGTATGCCTTGAACTCTAGATTTTTCAGCTACAATTCTTTGTGACGCAGATGCTTCACCTTGAGCTCTTAGTCTTTCGTTTGCTGCCTCTTGAGACTCAATGCTAGCAGAAACATCTTTTTTGCTTCTTAGTGCGGCTTGAGCAAGCGCGGTCGCGCCTCCAGCACTAGCACCTGTAGCTCTAAGAGTATCAAGTGTATTTGCTAAAGATATATCAGCTTCTTCTATTTGTATTTCTGCTGCTTTTGTAGCTACACCTAAATTAGCGAAAGGATTACTAATCATGTTAGAAAGATCAACAGCCATACCTGCTAAACTTCTAGTATCTTCATGTGGATTAATAATCTCTTGTCTGTTTTGTTCTAAATTAGTAAGCTTAGCTTGAAGTGCGGCGGCTCTTGCGGCGGCAGCTCTTTTCGCTTTTTTAGCTTTGCTAGATCCAAATATTCCGCCTGCTATGTTTAAGCCTATGCCGGCTAAAGCTAATGGAAATGCCATAGTTTTATTTTTTTAATATCCGTTAGTTACAGTGTAGTCAGTAGACACACTAAATAATTCTTTTAACCCTCCTAGGTTTGTGGTTCCATCAGTAGATATTCTAACTGTAGAATAATAACCTTTTATACCGTGTTGGTTAGGTGGAGCAATTACTTGACCTGGAATAGATCCTTGACTAGATAGTTTAGGATTTAAAGCTTTTCTAATTCCAGCTACATACCTATTTTCTTTTATGTCAAATCCAACATGATAAATTGGATTTTGTGCGTTTGCGCCAGTGTTCCCACTTAAGTCATATGATCCTTCTAAAAAGCTTAAAACAGGTTCTGCTATATCTATGTAGTTTGCACCAGACGTGTTTCCATTATATCCTTGAACACCTTGAACACTACCTTGTATAGAGTCTGCCTCCCAACCATTGCTTCCTTCGTAGGAAATAGTTTTAAATACTTTTTGAGATGAAACGTTAGGATTAAATACAAACTCAATAAAAGAAGGCGTTATAGAACTATTGTAAAAACTACCTCTATTATTTCCGCTTCCAGAATAATGAAGCCAAAGCCCAGAGTTTGCAGTAGAAAAAGTATTATCTTTTATACTAAAAACAAATTCTGGTTTATATGAATATCTACTAACCCAACCATTTACGCTATCGTCAAAGCTTAAAGTTTGGTAACTATTATTGTTTTGTTGAAGACTTAAAGTGTAAGATTTATTATGAATATCAAAACCACCTTCAATTCTTCCGTTTGAATCTATAGCTCCTAATTGTTGTCTAAAATATGACTTCATGCCAAAATTAGATATTTCTTCTAAGCCGTTTCCTGATAGTCTTAAAACAGCTCCTCTATCTCTATCTGTAAAATATTTTCTATAACCATAAACTGCAAAACTCTCCGGGTTTCTTGATATACCAAACTCTCCAGCATAAGGAACTATTTGGCCTATAACGTCTGTTGAAGATGTAACTGTTGTGCTGCCTTCAGCAGAGTATATAGCGTTTTTATCTATTAACGCTCTACTAACTTTAAGCTCTTGAAAAACTATTAAATTAGTATCTTCTGCGTATAATTTTTGAATACTACCTTTATCTGGGTTTACAGATTTAGTTATATCTTCTGCTACAGAAAATACGTTTGTTTGATTTGTAGATGTTCTAGAATTATAAATACCTGAATATATAATAGAGTTTGAAAGTATTTTTTGAGATTTATCTTCTGCTACTAAAAAAGCTCTAGGCCCAGGACTAACAGATTTATTATTGTAACCTCCTTTTATTCTAGATTCTTCAACATACCAATCACCAGTGGTGTCTCCTTGCGGGTCAAATTGCTTCTTTTTTAACCAAAAAGAATTATAATATTGTATTCCTAAAGTAACAGCCATTTTATTATATTATCACTTATTAATATTTTTTTTACCACTAGTTTTCGAACGTTCCACAATTCCAAACAAAGTTGTCACAGCTATTATATGGAAATGGTGGATTTGATATTGTAACTGGTTCAAACTGAAACGGTGGTGTTCCACCTGGAGTGTAATAATTACTTGGTGAAGGAAGAGGTCCACCGCCTGGAACACCTCCACCTGTTGGATAGAAAAATATTCCACAATGAACTTCAGGGTTTCCAGTGCCTCCTCTATTATTATAGGTCAATAGTTGTATTTCAACATTATTAGCCATTGAACCTTCTTCTAAACTAGGTGTTAAATTAGTTGCGCTTGGGTTAAAAGCAGCAAGCGAGCCTATTTGTATTATATTAGGATCACAAACATAACCGCCTCCAGCAGTAATGTTTTGCCAAGCACCTCCAGACATTCTAGCTCTAACACTTATTATATTATTTTGTTGATAAGCACAAGCGTAAGCGCCTAAATAAACTGTTACTGGAGTTGCTGTCCAGTTTTGTATAGCACCTCTTTTTATAGATATATTGCTATTACCAGCCGGCATTTCATACGGTTGTCCAGCGGCTTGATCGTGCCCATACCAAGGGCCAAAGTTTGGATTATTAGGATATAAATTACTATCTATTGTCTGACCTGTATAAGCACCCCAAACCACTTTGTTAGGATAACTTGTTGTTTCTACAGCAACACCAAAAGAAACTTCAGCAGATTCACCCCCACCATTTACAGAGTTTGAACTTAAATCTGTAACTCTTAATCTTATTTCATAAAACAAATCTCCAGACAAAGGTTGATTAGGATTTACGTTTATAGTACATTTACCTGGTGCGTATTGAGAATTTTGCGCAATAGTAAAAGTTCTTTGAGAAGGAGGTGTTACTGCACCACAATTTCCATTTTCATTACACTGAATTTGAACCGGGGTTTGTCCAGAACAATTGTTAGCTATTGGCTCTGCGTTTACATATAGTATTTCAAAATATAATTGATCATATTCACTATCAGTTCTAGCTGAACCATTTTTAGCTCTCAAGTTGTTTCCAAAAGCAACCACAGTAGCTTGATCGGATACAGAGTTAAAATAGTCAATACCGGATAAACAACCAGTGTTAAATGGAGCGTCATATATTCCAGGTTGCCAAACTGGTGATTGATTTTGAAGTGTTGCTTCTAAACTAAGCACAGTTGTTTCACCTGTTTCTAAAGTAATTTGTATATTAAACTGATAATACTCAGCTGTTTGATAATCATCTAAAGCAACTTGTTCAGAAAAAAGTCTAAGATAATATGAACCATTTGCATTAGCTATTAAAGAAAACTCTTCATTTCTATTTACAGTGCTGTTTAGTGTTCCGTCTGGATTTTTTGAATAAACAGAAGCCAAAACACCTATAGTATTAAGAACGTTGTTTCCAGCTGCGTCTATTGGAAAAAAATCTGTGGATATATTTGTGCCATTAGCCATGCCCTCATGAACGCTTATTGTTGTTCCAGCGGTAAATCCTATAGGACCTGAAGCTGTAGAGAAAATGTCTTGGTTTAAATCAGATATTAACCCAGTTGTTGATGACTCCCAAAATATATCTAACACCGACTCAACAGGCTGTGTTTCGTAAACTGCTAAATACATTGACGTAGGATATTGTTGTGTGCTTCCACCAGGTGAAAAATTATCTTCAGTTTCACCAATACCACTATTTACGCTAATTTTAGCTACAAGTGGATTTGAGTTTGGAATCGTGTTAGTTACAGATACAATATTGTTAGGTGGGTTATTAGCAACAGCTTGATCTTCTACGTAACTAATAGGAAAACCTGGATATAAACACAATCCATTTGGAGCTCCAGCAGCACCAAGACCCGTGTAATCTGGAATAGGTCCAAATAATGTTTTTTGATCAGATATTAATACAACTGAATCTGGTGTTGGTGATGGATAATACTGCTCATTCTTTTTAGCACCATCATTAGAATTAGTAACTCTACCAAAAAGCGATACGCTACTATTAAATTCTGTTTGAGTTGGACCAACTTCTTTTAAGTCTCTAGGAATCTTGTTTACATTGTCTCCAATTAAAACTACATGCGCTGTTTCATTTACTTCATCTGTGTTACCATTAATTGGATATCCATTAACAATGCCAGGTAAATAAACATTATAATAATCTTGTTGTTTTTGCTGAACAACTACTCTATAAGAATAAAACCCTAGCTCGTTTATATCGTAACTTGCTCTAGTTCTTTCACCTAATAAAGTGTCAACAAAAACAGCTCCTTGATTGTAGTTGTACTGAAATAAATAATTGTCTGCAATTCTATCTGCACAGACTATAGTTAAAGAAGGTAGAGTTGGTGATGTTGTTCCGTCCCATGTCGTGCTAACTATTTTTACGTAGTCTATGTAATAACCTCTTAGTCTCTTATTGCTGTTAAAATAATCCTCAGCTGTTGTTTGGTTCCAACCATCAAAAAGATTACTAGCTTTATAAGTCCAAGTTCCATTAGCGTTTTGTGAAACTTCTTCAAAATATCTATAAGGTAACGTAGGTGTAGCGCCGTTGTAAGGTGTTGTATAATATTTAGATATAGCGTACGCGCCTGGATAACCAGATATACCAGCGTAGTTTGATTCTTCTGGAATTATATCATTAAACGTTATAGTTAAATTATCACCTTTCCAACTGTTTATGTTTGGCTGAAAATTATCTCTTTTATAAGCATGAAATATATTAGATCCTTCTTCTGGTTGACCAAACTCATCTAAAACATTGTCGTATTTAGATAATATAACATCTGATTGTCTACCCCACTTATCAGCCAAAACAATGCCAACTTTGTAGTTTCTGTTTTGCTTAATGTTATGGTTAGGATATTCTATATCTTCTTGAGGAGATTTATCAGCAGATCCTATTTTGTAATCTAAAGATCTAACACTCGCATGATTAGCTACAAAGTTTCCATACATTATTCTATTTCCAGCAGATTCTTGAGCTAAAGCAGTTACTGGAACCTTGTCATAAACCCTAACAACTTCTTTTTCTGGAAGAGTTTTATAAGGTTTTAAAGATTGATAGTTGTATTGATACACGGGCTCAGGCGCGTAGCTTGCTTCTATTATATCGCCATCTGCAAAAGTTGCGGCTCCAGCCACTGTTATTATATACGTTGGAGGCGTAGATGTTGAGTTTAGTTCTACGTCTACAACTTCCAAAGGAGGATTTAAAGCAACACCACCTATAGAATCAATAAAATAACCAGGTATTATACCATTTTCAGCATCTGTTGTTATAAATTTATCTGTAGCTCCACCTACGGCTGTGACTGTTGTGGTTCTAGGTGTATATAAAACATCAAAGTCTTCGTTTACATCTATAGTCTCTATAACTTTAAATGAAAGCCCATCAGACTCTTTTAATAATATATCAATTTCTTTTACTTTGTAATCTTTATGTATACTCCCAGATGGAAGAGGTATGTTTAAAACAAAGTTATTAGCATAGTTTTGCATAAAATCTACAATAGTAGATCTAAAAGTTTTTTCACCATCACCTGGATAAAAATATCCTTCTTGATCTGGTATAAAAGCAGATTGCGTAAATGGAGCTACTAAAGAATATTCGTTGTCATCAAACTTAAATCTGTAAGAAAATCTTGCAAATTTATCTCTTAAATATTCAGGATCTCCATTCCAACCATCATAATCAGCTTCTCTTATACATCTTATGTAATATCCGACATGATCATTTGAACTAGGCAATGGCGCTAAACTTATACTATACGTGTTGCCACTTATTCTTAAAACCTTTTCAGCGCCAGGTGAGGCGCCTTTTATCCAATAATAAGCTCCGTTGTTTTGAAAATTAGGTGAACCAGACCCTCCTATATTTATAAAGTCTACATTAGGAGTAGCTGCTACATTACCTCTTCTATAACCAGTTGGTATAGAATCAAAAAATTCATTATTTGTTACAGATCCTGCATAATCAACACCGTCTGCAACAGAAGCTATCCATGTTCCAGGAACATAAGGATAATTGCTATCTGCTGGATTTTGAGAACTGCTATTTGTAGATTTTAAAAGAGATATATCATTGTTAACAGTAGAAAGTAGACTATTGAAGTCTGACTCTCTAGGAACTTTGTAGCCAATAGGGGCTATGTTTTTGTCTCTTAAACAATAAGCGTTATATATTTTACCGTAAATTTTACCATTGTTTGGGTCAAAATCATAATAACACCAAGCCGGATAACCAGTAGTAGTATTACACGCGGCAACCCATTGATTTATATCTTGAGCTTCTAGTATAGCTGTTCCATCTCTAAATGTAGTTACCTCTAAGTTTTTAGTAGCCCATATCGTCGCGCCTATTATTGTAGTAGGAAGATCAATAGCGTTTGTCATAGTGCTAGGCTTTGGAAAAGCTTCACTATTTAAATCTATTAATCTTGGCGACAAATAAGGAGCAAACTTAGCAACCGATATTTGTTGCTCATTAGTATAATAGTATGTTGTAGATGTGTTAAACTGTATAGCTGTTCTCCAATTTATTTTTCTAGGTTGATTAAAGTTATCGGTAAAGAAAAGAAGATCTTCTATTATTGTAGCAGATTTTACAGGATGCGAACTTGAAAAGTTTAACCAATCACCTTCAACTAAAATATTATAAGAACCTGATTGAGAATATCTTAATATATAATTAGCGCCAGCGTCGTTTGTTAAAAACAAAAATACAGACTCAGAAACGTTATCAACAACGTAGCCTATACTTTTTAAGTTAGCTGTTCCAGTTACGTCTTGAAAACTTAATACACTAGTGTTGCCTAATATATTTTCAACAGCTCCAACGTCAGATCCTTCAGATTGACTAATCTGTATATTTAATGCGTCTCTATATTCTCCGTTTTGAATTAAACGAGCATCTAAGTCCTTATTCATTTTGGACTTTAAAAATACATTTCTAGCTTTAGCCATTTAATTTTAGTGTTTTATCCATTTAGATTGACCTCTCATAACTTGAGTTATTTCTTCAAGTTTTATATTAGATAATCTAATTTTAGCATTTCTCAACTTAGCTGTTTTTTCTCTTCTAAGTCTTTGTACTATGTATTCTGGTTGATTAGCTCTTGTAGATACTATATAACTTAATATAGACGCGTATAGAGCTTCTTCTGCAAGTTTAGGCACTTTAGTGTCCGTATCATATGCTAGGCCATCAGATATGTATTCTAGTATAATTAATTTATTCGCTAGGTTACTTGAAAAAGAAATTTTACCTTCCCTGTCATTGAAGTTAAACCAACCGTTTACGTTAGCGTATTGAGGACTTATTCCATATTGTTGACCCCAGTTCCAATAACCGTTTATACCATAATAATCAGCCCAATAAGCCCAGTCTTCCATGCTTATTAATTGACTTTGATTTATAAGCTTATCATTTGCATCTCTCCATCTTTCTTCAGTTATAGAAGTTCCTTCAATATTGTTAGAAAAATTATCTTGTGTTGGTACGCCCGCGCTGTCTTGTATATTTGTATAATATGGTGAATCAGTTAGATTATTAGCTGGATATATTCTTCTTTTTACACCGAACTCATCTATCCAAGCCATGCTAACATAATTAACATAATCTTGCGGTAAAGCTAAGCTAAGAGATGGTGGTATAGTGAGTTCTTGTGATTTAATACTTTTTAGTACATCGTAGCTAAACTCTTGTAGTGATCTTTTAGCAAAGAAAAGTACATCAGATTTTTTAGCTGTTTGAATTATTTTACCATCACCAACATAACCAACCATAAAGTTGTCTATAGCATCAGATAATTTTAAATATTGATACCCACCGTAGTTATTTTCTACAGTTTCACCGAAAGCTTTTTCTGCGTCATTCGCGCCATATTTACCTCCACTAAGTGTTTTTAATTGAACTACAACATAAGCATTTGCTCCAGGCGCGGCGGCTAATGTAATAACATTGTTTACAACCGTAAAAGATGTTACCCATTCACTATAAGAACCAGGTATACCCGTAGAACTTGTGTATATTTTAAAATTATTTAAAGCATAATTAGGATCATTTGGATCCCAATTACCTAAATATAAATCTGTGTTAAACGATGTTGTAAACTGTTGGCTTGTATCGTTGTTACTATTTGCTCTAAAGGCTTGTGCACCTTCGTAATACTGTTGGTTTGTTTCTGTAATTAAACCGTCGTTTGGTGGTAATATAGCCATTAATTGTTAACTTTTTAAATTAATTTGATTTTCCTGTAGTTCATTGTTAGCAATAGCAACTACTTGAGGATCGTTTATAACAACACCACAATATTTTAATATTCTTATAATTATATTACTTTGCTCTGATATATCTAATTGAAAATTTAAAGAACCTAAAGGTTCATTTACAGGATCGTAAAGACTTGCGTTATATACAAATTGACCTAAAGAACCAGTGGAATAGCCCCAATATACTTTTGATGGGTTTAATAAAACGTTAGCTAAAACATCATCTGGCTTAGGATATATTTTTAAAGTAGAGGTAATATCGAAAGTTCCAGCGTTGGTTTGTTTCTCTATAACGTGTAAAGGGTATTTTTTAGTAGGCGCAGTTAACTTAGATCTAGATATAAAATTGTATTCTCTATTTGTTGTTAATTCAGATACTGATTGTATTTCTGGGTTTTGAGATGTGTATATAGCTATAACGTCACCTATTTTATAAACACTGTCTGTAGTTGTCCAACTATCTAATGTTTGATTATAAAAATATTGAGTTTCATTTAAAAATGGATATAGCTTGTACTCTATATTTTTAACATGATTAAAAAACTCTGTATCATTTTGTACGTTTGTTTGATCTTTTCTAACTAATTGATTAGCATCTGAAAAATAATCTTGAAATATATCTAATTGAACTTGAGTAGCTAACTTGTTAAACTCATCAGGTTGAATATAACCTCTTTGCTCTTTGTTCAATAAATATAAAACAGTTGTATATACATCGTTTACGTTTACTGCCATTTTATATATTTTTATACTAAAAAGGCGGCCGAAACCGCCTATATATTAGTATCACTTGTTTTTATAGTTTTTTATCTATAGATTTATAGATTTCAACGCCTTCGTCTGTTTTCAAGAAAGCAGCGAAAGCAGAATATGGGTTTTCATCAAAAGGCACGTTCATTAGTTTTCTACCATTTGATCCCCATGTAAATGTTCTTTGATCTTGAGATAAATTAATAATACCAGCTTCTGCCGCTCGTATAGCAAAATTTCTTAATTGAACATTTTCATCACTCGCTAAGCTAATAAATAAATTAGGGTTATTTCTAGCAAACAAAAGTAAATCTCTTTTCAACTCCTTAGAGCTCATTTTGTTTACTTGAGATCCTAATTCTACTCTTAATATAGCTTCTGCAAAATCTATATCCATTTCTCTAGCTGCATTTAAAGCATCAATTTGCATATCTAATATGTCTAATTCATCTGTAGCTTTTTCTGTAGCGTCAAACTCTTCGTATACTTTACCTCTTAATGGGTGGTATAATGAAAGTAGTTTTTGCAAGTTTTGTTTTTCTTTTGGAACCTTTAAGTCACCATCTTTAAAAGTAATATGACCTAAAGTTGCTTCACCTTTTTGCTCATCTACTAATGGTGAATCTTGATTTGTAGCATATCTAATTTCTCTTTGTTTACCACTTTGTTCATCAAAATATAATAAAGAATGTTTTTTAGTATGTCTACTAGGTATTGTTAATGTTAAAGGTGTTTTGTTACCTTTTAAATAATAAACTCTATCTTTTATTTCCCAGCTTGGTTTAGCTGGTTTTTCTGGTTGTTTTTTAACAACAGGTTGAGTTGCAACCTCAACAGTTTCTTCTGCTTGAGCTTTTTTAGCCATAATATAATAAAATTAAATAGTTAATAAAGGTAACAGTTACCCCCGTTGTTTTAACGAGGGTAAACATTACCTGTGTAATTACACTCCTTTGAAGAGTACAAAGTTGTTAGCAGCTTGAGTTACTAAACATCTTTCAGATAGGAAGTTTACTTCCATAGCGTCAAGAGTTGAAGTAAATGCGCCACCAGCAGAACCAGTCAACCAAGACTTCATTCTACGATCGTCAGCTTGAGAAGCTCGGTAACGAACGTGTAGGAAAGGTCTACGGATATTAGTTCCTAATACTTGATCGTATACAGTAGATGTTCCAGCAGGTACTAGCACGCCTTCGATAGAGCTAATTCCATCAATAGCGCCACGAGTTGAAGCATCGTTTAAGTATTTCCAATCAGTTTTATAGAAATCATAAGAACCTCTACGGAAACCGCTAAATCCAAGATTTAAAGCCATTTCTTCAGAGTTTTCAAATAATCCATAAGCAGTACCGCCAGATTGTCCAGCAGAGATTGCAGCTAACATATCATCAAAATCCAAAGCAGTTTGTCTTTGTAAGAACAACATGTTTTCTTCAATAGCTCCTTGAGTATCTAAGTTTTTCAAGATGTCATCAAAAGCATCAAGACCAGCGGCAGCAGTAAAACCAACGTTTACGTTACCACGATCTTCGATAGCAGCGAATAAACCTTCTGTACCAGCTAGTTTAGCAGTTGTAGCAGCGGCTATACCTAAATTCTTTTCACCTTCAACCATAGACATTTCTAGGTAATCTTCAAAACGTAGTCTAGTTTCAGACTCAGCTTTTAAGTACCATAAATATCCAGAAGTACCATCTTCAGTAGCAACTTCAACCCATCCAATTTGAGCCATATCAGAACCATTAACTACGTATTGGTTTCTAATAATAATTGGAGTGTTTGAATATTGTGTGAATTGTGGTTCTACAGAAAATCTTTTAGCATTAGCACCTGTAGCTTCAGTTAATGAAGTTCCTTTTTGGTAAGCAGAACCATACACAAATAATTTCAAAGTAGCAGATGCAGTTGTAATGTTGTTAGCTGCATTTTCTAATGGAAGATTATTAAAAGGTTGTACAGTAATGTTTTGAGGACCAGCACCAGGAGTAGAAGCAGAAACAAGACATTTTGCTTCACCACCAGTAGCAGGATCTAAAATAACTACAGTGTCATTTATTGAAATAACATTGTCTACTCCAGCTGGAATAGTTACAACGTTTGTATTTCCAACAGCAGCAGCAGCACTACAATCATCATATGCAATATGCAATCTGTTTTGCTCAGACCAAATAACTTGGTCAGATGTCATTGGCATTTCAGCGCCAACCATACGTAAGAATCCAGATAACGTACGGTTTCCGTAACGCTCTACTTCTTGTTCGTAAATTTCAGGTAAATACTGCTGAGCAAATGTGTCAGTGTTTCCAGCACCACCATCGTTAAATTTTAGGTAGTTAGTATCTAGCAATTGTTGAGTTTGGCTAGGGATAAGACTACCAAATTGAGGAGTTAAACTCATGATAAATAATTTTTTTAGTTAAATTTTTTTGTTTTAATTTTAAGCTTTGTAGAATCAGCACCAGAAATAGCTCTAACTTTAAATCCATTTAAATAAACATCACCTTGACTAGATCTAGCTTTTATATCTGTCAAGTTTTTAGATTTATTTACAACTTCTTTTACAGCATCTGCTTTTCCTTGCTCATAAAAATGAGCTGCTATTTTATCTACATTGTTTGCAGCATACATTGCTTTGTGGTAACCCTTTTGATCATTAACAGAACCGTCTTCATTTAGGAACTTCCCTATGATATTGTTAATGTTTGATTGAGTTTCAGCAACTTTTTCAGGATTTTGAACATTATACTTGTAAGTCTTTTCGCCAAATTTGATATCGAAACCTTCGAAGTCATTATTAAAAAGATTTTTAGTTTGCTCCTTAAACCTTGAATGTTGTTGTTGTATAGCTTCTTGCTGCTTGTTATATCTATTGAAAAAGTCCATAGCTTTTTGAGCGTCAGGGTTTACGTTTGATCTCAACTTGATTTCATCGTAGTATTTTGCCTTTGTCTCTTCTAAAAAGCTTTTGGCTTTTGCAACTTCTTCTTTAAATGCAAGTTTTTTCTTGCGTATATCTTTTTCCTCATCTAGATCTTCATCATAATCAAAGTCTTCTAAAAGTAACTCAACATCAGAGTTATCTAAATAAGGTTTATTTTTTTTATAATATTCTTTTAAAAGAGTTTTATCGTCTACGTTAGAATAATCTGCGTTTAATCTAACATAGTCTTCAACACTTCCGCCAGTTTCTTCCATAAAGCTAACAAGCTTTTCAATATTTTCGGGTAGTTGTCTACCTAAAACTTTTTCATCTCTTAAAGCTTCTTTTACTTCGGCTTCAACTTGTTTAACTTCTTCTTGTTCTACTTCTTTGATCGGAGAAAACCCTTCAGTAGTCTCGTTGGACTCTTGTATAGATTCTCCCACCTCTGCGCTATCTCCGGATGGTTTTTCCACATGTACTTCCTTTGTTTCTCCGACTTGAACGGCATCTTCTTTTTCTTTAGAAATTACTACTTTTTTTACATCTGGCTCTAGATCAATTAAAGGTTCCTTTAAGTTTACTTTAACTGGTTCTTTAGGTGTTTCAGTTAGTTTTTTTGGTTTAGTTTTTTTACCTTTTAAACTAAACTCACCTTCCTGTTTTACAGATTCATTTGTTTTTACTTCTGACATAATATAATATAATTTAATAGTTGTTTTTTATTTTTACATAAAAGCATTTAAACCGACGTTTGGTTGGTTTTCAAAGTCTATGGGTAAGCTATCATTTTTTCTTTGACTTATCATTTCACTTTGCTGTGTGCCCTCCATTTTTATTCGCTGGTCTTTTCTGTCTTCTTTAATTTGATCTTTTTGCATTGAAGCTTGTGATTCAGCTTGTTTTAACTGAAGATCGTAATTAAACTGTTGTTGCATTTCTAGTTGTTTTAGTTGAGATGCAACTTCCATTTTTTGTATTTCCATTTGAGTTCTAGCTTGTTCATATTGAACTTTAGAACCACTAATAGCTTCTTGTTTTTGCACTTCAGCCATAGCTGTTTTTTCAGCTGTTTCAGCTTGAGCAGCAGCTTGCGCTTGAATGTTAGCTTGTTGATTAGCTTGATCTTGCGCCATTTTTCTTTTACGCTTAATCTTTAGCATTTGATTTGCTAACTTAAGATTTTTTATTTGTCTCAAGTCAATAGCGTCTTCTAAGTCAATACCACCTTGTGCTAATGCAGCTTGTATATTTTGCTCTAATTGAGCCTGCTCTTCTTCATCTGGTTCTAATTCTAAGAATATACCAAAATCATATAAATTTAAATCAATAACCTGCTCTAAAGTTTTAACATTAAATGTTGATATAGAATTTTTTAACGACTCTGCAGTTAATGGAAAACTTAAAGCATCAGCTATTTTTAATGAAACATTTTCAGCTAACTTTAATGTTATATATAAACTACTTTGCTTTATATGTCTAGTAGCCACATTTGAAGCATTTGCTGCTAGCTTTTGTAAACCAACAAGTGTTGACTTGTCAGGCGTACTACCATCTCTAGCTTCATTAAGACCCGTTACGTCACGGATCATCTGCAAGTAATAATTATAAGTTTGTATTAAAGAGTTTATTTTATTACCACCACTTGAACTTGTTAACTGTTGTATTGGAACTTTACCAGGATTCATCTCACCATCTTGAGTGTAAGATCTACCTATAATACTACCAGTTTGAAAATACATATTTAATGCTTCAGCTGGATTGTAATTAGTACCATTGCCTAAATCAACTTCAGCTAAACCGTCCATATCTAAATATACACCATCTGGAACCATTTTAGATAAAACTTGTTGAAGCTTTAAATGCGTTAACTGTATCATGTCAGCAAAACCTATACACTTGCTAACAATTGATTCAATTCTACCTTTGTATATTCTTGGAGCACAAATAGCATAGTTCATCGCTACTTTAGTAGTGTCAGCATAAGGTCTAGACATGTTTTCAGCTAGCTCCCATTTCAACATAGTATCTGTACCTAAAACTTTAGCTCCACTGTATAAAACTTCTATTGATCTTGAAACTCTTTCAAAGTTATCATTTTCTGGTGGATTAAATGTATCTGGCTTTTCAATAGCCTTCATTAATCCTTGATCAGTTTGTTTTATTTTAAATACTTGATTGTGATATGTTTTATAATCAAAATAAAGAACTTGAACAGTGTTTTCATCGTAATTACCCCAACCAGTTATATACTGTCTGTTGCCAGGCATTTTCTGTATACGCTCTAATTCTTTTTTAGATATATTTGGAAACTCTTTTTTAAGCTCAGGTATTGTTATTGATTTTATTTCACCAACATAATATATATCTTCAAAGTTTGGATCTTCTGTATATGAATAAACCATATACGCAGGATCAACATAATCAATAGTTATACCTTCAGCAGTGTTAAAACTAGTTTTAGCTGCGGCAATACCAATAGTGGTTAAGTCCATGTTTATTCTACGTCTTGTCAAATCGTATTTGTTTTGAGCAAAAACAGTAGATAAAGCTTCTTCTTCAGCTATTTCAACTGACTGCTTGTAGCTAAGCTGCATGTGAAGTTCTAGTTCTTCTTTGTCTTCAGGTACTAAACTAGGGTCTGGAGACTCATATAAATCAATACCAAGAGTTGTTTTCAACATATCTAAGTATGATTTGGCAGTCATATCATTGTAAAGCTTGCTAGCATACTCAGTTCTTTTTTTCACTGAGTTTGGATCTTGAGAATAAGCTTTAATATCGTAAGACTTTTGAGACATACCATTAACAACTATATCTACAAACTTAGATAAAATAGGTACTGGTTTCCAGTCTAAATTTAAATAAGACAAATCACCGTTTATAGATAATTCATCTTTATATTTTTGTATTGACTGTTCACCTCTAGCATACAGTCTTAATTGGTGAAAATTATTCCAATTAGTCAAGTATTTATTACCATTGCTTCTACCTCTATCAAACCACTCTAGTTCTATAGCTTGAGCGACTTGGTTGCCGTATTCAATACTAGCCTTCTCAGCGTCACTAACTACTTGGCTAGGAAAAGCACTATTGGTATTAGTATATATACTCATTTATTTTATTATTTTTGATGTATATCCCCTGTTGTCGTAGGTTTTAATACCTAAATTTACAGGTTGTCTTTTTATTGGATTAAAAGGTGTGTACCTATGTTTGTTACAAGCCATTAAAGCTAAACCAGAACTAATAGACGCATCATGAGATGTTCTATTATTTATATTAAATTTAGCCCAATCTTCTAGTGTTCTTTGAAAATACATGTCACCATAACCGGTTTCTAATAAACCAACATATGTTTCAATGTAAGATTCTATAGCGGCAGCATGAGCTTGTTTTATGTCTTCACTTGAATTAGGTATTCCACCTATTTCTCTTTCTGTTACAGATAATTTATTGTATTTTTTATCAGGTCTATTCATTGCAAAACCTCTATAACCACGTTTTTTAAAATAATACAACAAACGAGGTTTATTATTTTCTGCTAGTATTGGCATACCATAAAACGCACAAGCCATTAAAACGTCTTCAAAAAATATTTCAGCAGTTTGTGGTCTAGCTATATATTCTAAGAAAAAATGATTTGGCGGTGCATCTTCCATGCTAAATTTAGTTAACCCATGTAAAGATCCATTAGAACCTCTTTTGTCAACTGTTCCTGATATGTCATATGGATCACATCCAAAAGCTCCTATATGCTCATTTCCAGGATATTTTATTCCATTTTTCAGCATTATATTATTTTGCAAATGAAACGGAGGCACCCAAGATACTAAAAATCTACCGCTATTATTTGGGGTAAAAATTACTCTAGTGTCTTGTTGACCGTGCTCCCATTGAAAGCTACCTTGCGTAACATTTATAGAGTTGCGCACGTCTTCATTAAAATCTATTTGCTCATATATTTTAGTGAGATTAAACAAAGATTCTTTTGTTTCATCTCTAAACGCATGCTTTTCAGTACGTGGAAACTGTCTATAAAACTCATTTAAAGCATCTTGATCTTGCTTTAGTCCTTCTACTTCATTGTCCCAGTATTCTATTACACCTATTTTTATTTTTTCACCTTGCGGGCCTTCAATGGGTTTTTCCGGTGTATTGAATACAGGTAAGCCATAAGAATCAATGTATCCTTCGTAGTTCCATTCCATAGGTATGAACAAAGAATATAATCCGCTGCGAGTCTGTCCGTTGGCGTTTCTTTGAGTAACGTCTGAGTCATCATAAAGTTTTTTAAAGTTTTTACCTCCTTTATCATGTGCATTTGAAGTTGAACCCATCATGCACTTACCAATAATTTTACTACCTAATCTTAAACATGTTCTCGTTACTCGCCAGTTGTTTAATATATTATTTGGTTTTTCCCACTTACCACTTTCATCGTGAACTAATAATCTTAGTTTTTCACCGTCATAACTATTGTCTCCAGTGTTTTTCCAGTCGATGGTAGTATCAAGTCCCGATATGTCTTGTAGCTTTTCATTTGTTTCAAGCTTTCGTCGCGTATACTTTGTAGCGGGTACACGATATGCAAGCTCTGTTTTTGGCCTGTCCATACCGTCTTGAATTGGCTTAAAGAAAAAAGGGTAGTTGACTGATATTGGTACAACCTTGTCGGTAAACATTTTTTTAGCGTCAGGTCCTGACTTTGACAATATACCGAATCTAGAATCTGTTGATATCGTTGCTTGGTTAACTGCTTCTCCAGAAGCCATAAATGAAAATCCACTACGTCTGTTTTTAAGATAGCATATTCCGTAGCATCTTTCGTCTGCTTTGCAAGCTTCCCAGAAAATGTAGAAAAGTCTGTTTGACTCCCTAAAGTCTGGTTTCCCAACATCAATCTTTGACCATTGCAAGTACATATAGTGAGAACCAGTAATGTAAGTAGCCAGATTCTTATTATAGAACCAAAACCCTTGTTCTCTTCTATTAAATTCTTCATCTATATAATCGTACCATTTTTCTTTAAAATCCAAAGGATATTCTTCCCAATCAAAAACAGATTTTATTTTAGAAAGTTCTTTTGGATATTCTATATGAGTCCATTTTTTATTTTCAAACTTATGTATGTTTTTAGCTTTTGGTAATGCGATTTTTAGGTTTTGTATTTCATATATTTCACCTATTTCACCAGTTTTACTAATAACTATAACATCGTAATCTTCGTTATAACCATACTTCCATTTTTTAGCTTTGTTATTTTTAGCTATAGTATGTGGTTGTATGTGATCTTCAAGTACTTTATAAAGAGTTTGATTGTACATTATTTAGACCTTCCTTCAGCAAAACCTTTAAAAGTTTTTTCTTGCTTAACTTCTTTGGGTTTATCATTTAACAAATCTTGTTCGTGCTCTATTCTGGTTAATATTTCAAAAGCATCGAATATTGCTAGTTTTTTTGTAGCAGCTGCATTTTTAAGTCTATCAGCAGAAATATCATCATCTGAGTCAACTATAGGTTCTTTAGCTACTTTAATTAGCTCATCAACCGCTTTTCGCCCAGCTTGGATTATATTTTTCTTCGTCTCCTTTACGTTCATACTTAATTACAATATCATTAGATTTCATACAATAAAGACGCTCATTATCTATTAAAAACTCCCATTCACTATTTGGTTTAAAACCTACTAAGTCTCCTGGGTTTATTTTAAGCGCTTCTAAAGAACTATTACCATATTTTAATATACCAATAAGGCTTCTTTCTTTATCTACAGTTAGATCTTGAGTATCTTTTATAGGTTGTATAAAACATCTATCATTAATAGAGTTCCAACCGTTATTATTTTTATATAAATATATTTGGTCTAAAGCACAAAGATAATAATTATCTTTTAAAAAAGATCTACTTTTTTTCTTTTTACCTTTCATATCGTAAAAAGTTCTAAATACATTTTGATGTATTATAACTTTATCGCCTATGTTTATTTTAGTTTCAAATTCTGATGGTAATTGAACAACTTCAGCTAATCTATTTACAAACTTCCAGTTTTCAATTTTAGTATTTATTACTAAATCTTTACCACCGACTTTTACTGTGTTATTGTATTTTTCACCTATTGGTTTTACAATAAAGTCATATAAAGCATTCATTAATATTCTAAATCATATTCAACGGATATAGCCATGTTAGAATTAAACTTCTTCCATGGCATTACCTCGTTGTTCTTTTTTATATGTATATTATATGAATTGTCTTTTTCGTCCAACAATATATGAGATATAATATGACCTCCATATACTTGTTGACCTATAGAATAATGCATTGCATCATTTTTGTAGTCTGAACCAATACTTATTTTTCTAACTACCGAACTCATTACTCGACTACTTCTAGTTCTTTTTCTTTTTCAATTTTAGTATATTCGCCTGTTTCTAAATTTATAGACACTGGTCCGTATGTCTTTTCTAGATCTGCTTTAGCTTCTTCTAAAAATTGATTAATGTCTGCTATTCTGTGCAAAAGACTATGCTTTTGAGTTTCAATAGCCCCTATCTGAGTTAATACTTCATTAATTTCTTTTTGAGCTTTGACTATTTTATCTAGCTCTTCTTGAGTAATTTTTTTTGCTTTTTTAGCCATAATTTAATTTAATTTAATTGTTTATGTTTATATAGTTACACTTTTATTGTTGTAATTACTTAAGCGTCTTTTACAAATCTTAAATAACTTACAGTATTACTTCCTCCGGTGAATTTTATTAAAAAGTCAGGGTTTAAAGACGGATCCCATTTTATTCCAGTGCTGAAACTTGTAACAGCTTGCCATTGTGCTTCAGATTCTCCAACAGCTTCCCAAGTCATGCTAGTTGCATCATAAAAACCATATCCATAGCCCTGTATATTTAGTCCTGAATTACCCAACGTTGTTTTGTCAGCAGGATTTGGAGCCCATTGACCTGGGTTTGCGCCTAACCAATTAGCTTTATAAGTGTCTAATGTCGGATTGCAAAATAAAGCAACATCACTCCAATCATTACTAGTTGGAATTCTAAAACCAGTTGGTATTTTTATAGCTTCTTTAGCATAAAAATTATAAAGTAAACCATAACTACTATTATTAGAATCAAAGTTATAATACATTGCGCAGGGATCACCAGCATCGTTTAAAGATTTAAAGCTAGCAAAATTATTTACAATAGTTATACTTCCACCACCAGCTAATTGTGTTTCAGTTGAATTAGTATTTTTCCAAATATAAGTACAAATAGCAACCTCGTCTGGCGGTAGCGGCGGTGTGCCTGATTGTGTGGGTATCATTGGTATACCCATTGAATACCAACTCATACTAATATAGAGCTATAATTTCTCCAGCTGTTGTGTTAGTAGCTAAAACGTAGTCGACTATAACAGGTGTAAAAGATCCTGCAACTATATTTTTAAAAACCACCGCGTCAGCTGGTGTTGGATTTGCTGTGCCTGCCATTATAACTTCTAAATTACCAGCTGTTCCAACGTATAAAGCTGCTGAATTAAGTTTATTAGCTGCTGATATAGTACCAGGCGTAATTGCTTTAGCAGATGTAGCGAAATCAGGTTGTCCTCCGTATTGTCCCATTTTTATTTATTTTTTATTATTTTTTTGTGCTTTTTCCCATGTTCTTCCTACAAAATAAGCTCCATAAACTGTAACTAATAATGTTTGAAATATTGGTATATATTCTTCGGCTATTTTAAATTCACCAACGTTACCATCAAAAAACGCGCATACAGTAAATATAAATGTTAAATATATAAGTACCATAGGGCGTATATTTTTAGCTAACTTGCTATCAGAAGCCATATCAGCTTTCCAGCGCTCTGTAACCTGCTCTTGTGCTTCTTTGTCAGCTTTCTCAAGAATTTCAGTTATAAGACGTTGTGCTTCTAACTTTTCTTCTTTAGTTGTTGTTAATTTGTCAATTACATCGCCAACCTCTTTTATAACATTACCGGTTAGCCATTGCCATATTTTTTTCATATTATTCTCCTGATCTTTCGTCAAATGAACTTTGATTTAAATCTAAATCAATATTTTGCGTTCTTCTAGCTGCATTTCTCATTTTTTGTCTTTGAACAGCTCTATATGCTTGCAAGTCTAAATCTTCATCGTAGTCAGCTTTACCTTCGCCATATTTTCTATGAATATCATTCATCATTTGTTTAATAGCAAAAGCTCCAGGATTAGCTACTCTACCATCAATTTCTGACTGTCCACCTACAATATCTTTTCGAGTAGGTATGTCATAAGGCACTATGTCATATCCTTCATATACTGGAATTTCTTTTGCATCTTTGAACACATAATTATATGTTTTACCACTTTTGCCTATAGATTTTCTATCACCAGAAATATTTAAAAGCGTTTGGCTTAGTATTTTTTCTGCAGCATCTAAGTCTCCACTAGCTAAAGCATCTTGAATCATGCCTTGAGCGTTTTGAGATATGTCATAAGCTAATTTAGCGTCAGCTTCATAATTAGATATAACAGAAGGATCTGCGTCTCTAAAAGCCATTTCATTATATCTTGTCATACCGCTAATATTATCAACTGGTCGACCTGATATATCTCTTTTTATAAATGGATCTTTATCTGGACCTGCGCTTAAATCATAAACAGAACTTAAATAAGGATATTTTCTTTGTAAATTTTTAGGTCCTCTACCAACAGATTCGTTAAAAGGAACACTAGGTAAACCTCCTTTAGTAAATGTATCTTTAAATGTATCAAAAGCTTTTGCTTTTTTTGTAATATCTTTAGCTTTAGCAAGATTTATTAAAAAATCATCTAATTTTTTAGAAGAATTTTCAATTTCAGATTTTGATTTATTTACAAAATCATTAACTATTTGCTGCGAAGAATTAACTGGCTTATTGCCAGATAAACCTTCTGATGCCATTTCATTGAAATTACTTTTAAGTTCAAATGGTTTTCTGTTTGAAAAATCTCTTAACTTGTCTTTTAACTCTTGACTTTTAAGGTTAAATCTTTTCTTTTTATCTGGCATGATGTATTTTTTTATGCTCTTTTATATGCTTCAGCTTCCCAAGGTAGATTTTTAGCTCCTTCTTGCATATCAGCGCGTGAGTATTTTTTACCTTTCCAATAAACGTATTTGTCGTCATAATCTAAATCACCACGTTTCATTTGTTCAAGGTGTATTTTTTCGTGTGCTATAACTTCTTCACACTTACTAGGATCCATATCTTTGTTTAAAACTATGCTCCCGTTATTATTGGCCTTACCCATAACACCATCTTCCATATCGATGTTATATATAGGTGTATTGTCTACGGTGTATGGTGGATTGTTTAATTTAAAAGCCATATTAGTTTTTGTATGGAAACATTTTATTTAATGCTCCTTTTCTAGCAGCACAACCGCAAGGGATATTTAACCCCTTGCTCATTGTGTCTACTACTTTTTTGATACCAGTAGCTTTAGTAAACTTTTCTATGTCGTCTCCTAAACCTGTTGATTTCATAATTATGCTATTGCAATACCTGTTACAGTAATACCAGTTGGTAATTGAACTCTAGCTTTTACACCTCCTGGGTTAGCCGTAAGAGCTGCGTTGATAGCGTCACGCACTGAAGGAGTAGTTCCTACAGAATCATGAGTTACAGTAACTACATCTTCTGCAGCTTGAGAGCTTGTCAAAAGAATAGTTGTAGTTGTAGCTGAAGCAGCTTCTACTGTGATAATTTGATCCACGTTAAATAAAAAATCTCCACCAGCTAATCCAGCGGCAGAAGATTTAATTGCGATAAATTTTGCCATTTTGTTTTTGTTTTTGTTGTTGTTATTGTTATTGTTTCTTGGCTAGGTTTATACAGTCCTAATCTGTTTATTTTTTAAAATGCCCTTTTTGTCTACGTAACTCATTAAGTGCTTTTAGCTTTCTTTTCATATCAGCTATTTTTTGAGAATCATCCGATTTCAAGCTTTGTGGATTAGACGCGCCAGACGCAGGTATATCTCCAAAATCTCCTCTTTGTCTACGTAATTCATTTAAAGCAGCTGTTTTCTTTTTCATGTCCTCAACTTTACCACTTTTAGGATCTATATCTTGATGCATTGGCGATCCATAGTTAATAGCTGATTGGCAATGCTTAGACATCCAAGAACCACCCATTTTCATTGGCGATCCGTAGTTTGCTGCTGAGCATCCTTTTTTCATCATAGCAGAACCTTTATCATCTATAGGCATGTACTGCATTAAATTTTCTTCTTGTTGGTTGTAGTTTTCCATATTTTATAAATTAAAAGCAGTTACTAGCCGCTGGTGATCCATGATGCTTTTTGTCATACTTCATATCTTTTTCTAAAGCAACTATATGAGCAGCATCATCTCGCTCAGTAGCCTTATAATTGTAGTCTGTTACTTTTGTATTTTTGCAGCATCTAGCGTTGCCAGTGTACTGTCCGAAGTGTCCTTTTTCCATTATGATTTACATGTATTTGTTTTAAAATCGTAAGTTCCGCCTGATCTTTGACAAGCCTCTAGATTTTTTGTTTTATCATCTCCTGACTTTTTAACTCTTTCGTCAGCAGCATTTTTTCGAGCTTTTAATCTTTCTGTTCTTTTGTCAAACTTACTACCAGCAGACATGTCTGTATTTAAGATTTTATCAAAACCTCTTTTTTCTGTTTTTCTTTCTTCTCTTTTATCTAATATTCTTTGTAGTCTATCAGATTCTTTTTCTGGATCTTTACGATCTTCAAGGACTTGTCTTACATTGTCGGATACGGCGGCATTAAGTTGTTGAATATGTGGTAATATAGATTTATATTTACCTCCACCACCTCCAGCAGCGTAAGCTCCTTTTAGTGGTGAGCCGTAGTTTATACCACTTCTAGTATCAACGTCTGGTCTTTCATAGCTTTCACCAATTCTAGGATCTTCGCCATATTTAAAGCTTTTGTTTTTTCCACGTTTTACAAAACCAGAATCTAAAATTTTATTTCTTTTTTCTATTCTATTAGCTTTGTTTAATAGCTCTAAAACTTTACGATCTTCATAATCGTAACCACCAGTCTCGCCAGATCTTTCTGATCTACGTTGAGCTCTAGCTCTTAACCTGCCAACCCTGTCTTTAGCGATTTGCTTCACAGGCGATGAAGCCATATACTTTTCTGAAAACTTTGTCATAACTTACTTTTTTGAGCAACCGAAGTTTTTAGCGTAATTAGCCATTTTAACAACTTGGTCGCTATATTTATCTTTGCTTGACATAACAGCTGAAGCTGCAGAACAAGCGTCTTTAAAACCGTTCTTTTTAGCCCAAGCTGTAAACTTGCCTTTATTTTTTTCTTTTATTTCAGGAAAACCTGTTTTATAAAACGGAGAGTTCATGCTAATAACTTTTAACTCTAGCAGTTATTGGTACTCCTGGTTCACACTCGCAAGGATATTTTGATACTTGCATGCCAGTAATTCCGCTACTGCTACCAACTCCCATTGGAAAACCTTTTTTGCTTAATGGTCCGTCCCATATAGCGTTTTCACCTACTTGACCTACTAAGTCGGCTTTTAATTGCTTAATGTCTTTCATATTTATGTTTTTAATAATTAAACGCGTTATAGTCGCTTGTGCCGTAAAGAGTATTTACTGTTTGCACGGAATTAGGATCTAATCCATTCCATCTATCCATACCACTTTCACCTATAGCATCGTAACGACTTCTTATTTTATTCATGTCTAAACCGTGTAGCGACGCTATTCTATCTATACCTGCTCTTCCACCCATAACGCTAGAGGCTGGATCGTAGCCTGTAGAATAAGAATTAGCCACACCTGCTTGTCTTCTAAGCGTATCGGAATAAGATTCTCCTTTTTGTTTTCTAAAGGCCATTTCTTGAATCTTAGGTGTTCTGTCAAAATATTTAAATCCTTCGACTGGTGATCCTCCAAAAGTGCCTATTTGGTTGTTTAAATCTTGAAGTTGATATGTTCTATACGTGCCATATTTATCAAACTGACCAGCTTTAGTATTTGCTTGTGTTTGTCCAGATAAATTATTAGCTGTAAACTTACTAACACCAGCATCTGTGTAAGTTGTCATTCCTTTGTTTTCGATAGTATCTCTAACAGGTATTCTTGCTGGCATTCTAGTTTGCTCAGCGGCTTGCAACATGTTTAAACTGACAAAGCCTAAAGGTGAATTTATACTCCTGTTTCTAGCGCCTTCTGAGCTAAACATTAATTCTGCTCGATTTTTTGTTGATTCGTTAAAAACAGATTTTTTCATTTACCTATATTTGTCTTTATTAACGTTGTATATTGCTTTTGTTAAAACTTTGTCAGTATATGTGTTACCACGTATTATACTGTTAGAATCAGAAGTTGGTATATCTTCTTTACCAAGCATCATGCGATAAATTCTTTTTATCAAATGTTTACATTTAATAGATGTTTTATATATATGATACTTTTGAGTTGTTCTATTTCTATGTCTCCAAACAACAATCCAACCTTGTTTTAATAGTCTATTCCATCGGCGATTATCCCAACTATATGAGTAAACGCCATCTTCAAAGTCTTTTTTTCTAAACATGTCTATGCAGTCTAAATAAATTAATAATTCAAGATCTGCATCGTTTAAGTCGTTATTTCTACAAGCCCACTTTCTTATAATTCTGTAGTGTTTCATAAGGTTGAGGTTTTTTATATCATCTGCCTCTAACCTTCTCATAATACAACTACAACGTCTTGTATTTTAATAACGTGATAAGTATTTTTATCAATTTCTACTTTATGTCCAGCGTGCCTGTCGTAAAGTATAATACTACCTTCTTTTAAACTGTTTATTTCATCACCAGCTGACACGACAACAGCTTCTACATATCTAATGTCATCTCTGTGACTTTCTGCTAAAAGAAGACCACCTTTTGTTTTAGTAGTACCTTCTTTTTTCTTTTTTATAATTATATTTCTACCTATTGCTTTCATCAACTCTTAAATTATTAATTACACAATCTGTAGATAAAATTGTAGTTGCTACGGAAGCTGCGTTCTGAAGAGCGCTCTTGGTGACAAGCAAAGGATCTATAATACCTGACTTTGTCATATTTACCATTTTTCCTGTAACCACGTTATAGCCTTGCCCTTTTCTAGTAGGTGTTTGAACTCTTTCAACACCGGCGTTTTCAAGTATTGTTTTATATGGAGCTTTTATAGCTTCTAATAAAACTGTCTCACCAATAGACTTAGCTTTTAAATTTGTTGCGGCATTTAATAGAGCAATACCACCACCAGGAACAATCCCTTCTTTAATAGCAGCTTTTGTAGCACAGATAGCGTCTTCTACTCTATCTGTTTTTTCTTTTAATTCTATTTCTGAGTTAGCACCTACTTTTACAATAGCTATTTTAGCCGATAGCATTGCTAATCTTTTTTCTAATTTTATAACTTTGTTAGGATTTTTTTCTTCTAACAATTTTTCTTTTAACTTGTTTATAACATCTAAAACCTCTTCACTAGGTTCTTCTACTTGTAATATTGTATCTTGATGTGATGTTACACTTTTTACGCAAACACCTAAATGATGTGGTTGTATCATATCCATATCATCTCCAAGTCTTCGTTTATGATAGTAGCGCCGGTTAATAGTGAAAGGTCTTGAAGCATTTGTTGCTTATTAATCCCATAAGTTGGAGCATCAATAACGTTTACTTTAATAGCACCTTTCATTTTATTCATTGCCAGAGCCGATAAAACACCTTGTTCTAAATCGCCTATAATCAGCAAAGGTTTATTGTTTTTTATTACATACTCTAGCACTGACTGTATTTGTCTAATTGTATCCACTGGTGATTCTAATAGTAAAACCAGTGGTTTTTCCAACTCAGCCGTTTTATTAGCTTTGTTAGTTATAAAGTGTGAGTTTTTTAGTCCTTTTTCATATTGAACGCCATCAACAACTTCAACATATGTTTTACCATCTGAAGCTGTTTCCATCATTACCACACCTGTGTTGTCAACCGCTCTAAAAGCGTCTGCTATAACCTTACCAAGTTTAGCATCGTTGTTTGTAGATATCGTAGCTATTTGATCGATCATATCGCCTTTAACGTCTACAGATGATAACTGCAAAAACTTAACCACGTTTTTAACAGCTTTATTAATACCATCTTTTAATTCTCTTGAGTTTGTTTTATCAGCGACCTTGTAAGCTTCGCTTAGTATAGAGTGAGCTAACACTGTTGCTGTTGTTGTGCCGTCGCCAGCTTCTTTAACTGTTTTGCGTGCTGCTTCTTTTAAAAGTGTAGCACCCATGTTTTCAACTGGATCTAGCAAAATTATTGAATCTGCTACAGTAACACCGTCTTTTGTAATAATAGGTTTTCCAGTGTTATCTTCTAACATCACACATCGGCCGCTAGCTCCCAACGTGGAGCTAACAGCTTTAGTGAGTTTTTCTATTCCTTTAAATACTTGATCTCTGGCCTCTGTACCAAAGTTCAAATTCTTGACAATCGCGTCTGACATATTTAATTTAATTTGATTTTATTTAAAAAGACTTATAATTCCTGATATTGCTAAAGTATAAGCCAGTATGGTTATTAATATTCCTACAACACCTAAAGCTATAGCAACACTTGGTTTTATTTTTTTCATTTAAAGGTTTTTACTACTTTTGGCCCGTTTAAAAATTCAAGCTTTTTCTTGTAGTGTTCAATAGTTTTATCTATTGAAGTTTCAGCGGCTTCTAATGTTTCTCGCCGCGTAACATCCTTCCAGGTTTCTTCGTCTCGAAGATCTTGGTATTCTGTTTGGTAATAACCGTTTGGGAGTTGAACTATTCTCCAGTTAGCTTTATCAGCAATATGCTTCCAAAGTTTTAAACGGTTTTCATCTGGTTGTGATTGACTAGACCACGTATTAGTCGAATAATAAAATGTCATTGGTTTTGGTTTTATGTTATTAATTTGGTTTGCACTTTACCCGTGCCGGTTATGTTTTATATCATCACTTGTAAAAAGTGTTTTTTACTTATTCTCCTATTGTCATAGTTACAGAGGTTGGGTTTTCTAATTCAGCTATTTGCGAAGCAATACTGTCTTCAATAGCTTGAACTTGCTCTTCACCCATAGCGTCTTTTGTCCAACCAACAACTATTTCATTTGTTAAATCTTCAAATGGGATAAAAGGAGTTTCAGGATCTAAAGCTACTATTTGAGTTCCAATATTATTAACCGAGTAATCTCCTTCTGTACCGGTTACAATCCAGTGTACGTTATACACTACGTTTGTTTCACCTTCTGCTTGAGGGTGTACATCTACTGTTTTACAATTCCAATCGTATGTTATCATTTTTATTTATTTGTCTGGGTTAAATTTATATATTGCGTCTCCTATTGTTATTTCTAGTTGGTTGGTTTTTTCGTTAAATGTTATAGATTTTATATTATCTAAATGACTGTTTCCGTTAGTACCGTTTTTTCCGTTAGCTCCTGCTGGCCCTGTTGCTCCGGTTGCGCCCTGCGGACCTTGCGGTCCTTGTGGACCTGTAGCACCTGTGTCTCCTTTTTCCCCTCTAGACGCGGCACCTGTTGAATCTTTACCAAAAGCATCTTTAATAAAAGCATGAAGCTCTTCTAGATCTAATCTAATATTTTCTATTTCTTTTAAAAAATATTTTGTATTTTCATAATTAGCACCATCATTTATAACATCTGTTATGTCTGCTATTGAGGCTATATCTGTTGCTATTTTTGAAGGAACAACAATTTCTCCATTAGAATCTTTATAAGCTCTAACAGTATCTCCGCTTTTATAAAGCTTTTTAGTTCTTATATTATCGTTTATATTAGCCATATTACGTAATATTATATTCTACAATTATTTGAGCTGATGCTCCACCTATGTTTCCTGTGCCTCCACTTGTTTGTGCTAAAATCCCTATAGAATCTCCCTCGCTAAATGTAAAATCAGAATTAGCAAAATTGTATATAGCTGTAAAACTTGCTGATGCACCTCCTGTTACAGTAGCTGTATACTCTGTCACACTAACCGTTCCATTAACTTCTTTTTTAAATTTCATTCCTGTAGCTGTCGGTGTTGTTCCGCTTATATGTCTTAATATAATTTTTTTGACTCTTCCATCGTAAGGGGTTACCATTCTATTAAAATAATCAGGAGTTGAAGAGAATATTGTGCTGTTGTAAGGTATATAGTTGTAACTAGTGTTAGCACTCTTCATTAATGGCGTACACGTTATAGTATTTTTAATATATCCTTTGTAAGCGTCTGTGCTTGCTGTTGCTTTTATAGTTCCATTAACTTCTAGCTTTTCACCTGGGCTAGTTGTTCCAACACCAAGGTTGCCGGATATTATTCCACTACCATTTACGTGAAGTTTTTGGGAAGGATTAGTCAATCCAATCCCAACGTTGCCGGTAGTTGTTATGGCCGCCCTAATAGATCCTGCTGTCCAAAAATACATAAACCCATTTTTTAACTGTATTTTAGAACTAAATGATGTTGTTCCATAATTTTCATACGAAAGGTCTAATCCTGAACCACCTGGGTTACTATAGCTGTATATACTACTAACGAGATTATCTGCGCTGTTCGTGAAACTAATCCCAGCACCAGGATAAAAGTTGTTAGATTGGATTTTAACAGTAGGCGTAGTGTCCAAAACATGTAGCTTCCCCCCAGGACTAGTTGTTCCAATACCAACATTGCCGTTGTTTAAAATACGAACTCTTTCAGTTATGGTATATGGTGTAGATGCTAAAGCAGTACTAAAAATTAAATCATTAGATGTGTTTGAAACTATTTTACTTCCAGTACCCGTACCAGCGCTTCCAGCAAAAATAATTCCGTCTGTTCTTGAAACCCCTAAAGTCCCATTTACTTCTAACTTGTAGTCAGGACTAGTAGTCCCAATACCTACGTTGCCGCTGGAATCGATACGCATTCTTTCAGAACTATTTGTATAGACTCTCAAAGAATCGTTTGTAAACATTCCCAAATAACCTCCGCTATTGTCTGCGCCAACTAAGAAACTGTTTGCATCTGAAATATCTCGTATTCTTATTGCTGGAGATTCTGCTTGAATGTCTAGGTTATAAGAAGGACTAGTTGTTCCAATCCCGACCTTGCCGCTGGAATCGATACGCATTCTTTCGGTGTAATTAGTTGATAAAACTAAGCTGCTTGATATGGATCCAATTCTAACTTGGTCAGCTGTTGATCCAGTATTTGCAAAGCATATAAATGAACTAGTTCCTGATCCAGATCTGAATTGACTGATCAAGCTAGATGATCCATTATAAACTTCTAGTTTTCTTGCCGGACTAGTCGTTCCAATACCAACGTCACCCGCGGTTGTTATTCGCATTCTTTCATTACCCCCATGAGTTGAAAAAACCAAAGCTGAGTTTAAACTGCTTTGTACATATGAGTTTGCGTCGTTTTGATATAAACTTAAATATCTATTGTTTGTTGTGTCCTCTATTCTAAACTCTGGTGTTGTCGCGTCGGAAATATGTAGTTTTGTTGCTGGACTAGTAGTCCCAATACCTACGTTGCCTGCTGAGGTTATCCTAACTTTTGAGCTTCCACCACCGTAAAAGTCATGATGAGCAACATTTCCTGAAGCGCCATATACTATACCTCCCCCAGCGTAACTATCTATAGGCCCAACATAAGTTGTGTTCGAAGCATTCATACCTAACACTCTTGGTTGTGCTGAAGCTGTATCTCTTACTCTAAAGTATGTTGCGTTTGTGCCTAATCTTATATCGCCAGATACTACATCTAGTTTCGCTCCTGGACTAGTCGTACCAATCCCAAAGTTTCCGCCACTATTGATATACGAGTTTCCTAACGCAGCAAACAAGACAGTATTTGAACCATTGTCATCTAAGTATATCTCACCTCTAGAAGGACTACCTGCATTTCTTAATCTAACTGTGCTATTTCCGTCCGAATTTTGCAGCTGAATACCAACAGTGTTATTTGCCGTAACTACATCTAACTTAGTTCCAGGACTAGTCGTTCCAATCCCGACGTTGCCAGAGCTATTAATACGCATTTTTTCAGATAGTCCAACTAAAAACAAATGATTGTTAGCGTTGTAATTTAGCGTATTAGAACCATTGTCTATAGTTCCATATGTAGACTCAGCTCTAATACTAAATCTATTTGTACCACCTGTATCTTTTAAATATAAGTACTGCTCACCTCTAATTTGTCCATCTACATCTAACTTGTAAGCAGGACTAGTTGTACCAATACCAACATTATTACTACCCGCGTCAACATATAAAACATCTGTATCAACGGCTACTGTGTTTAAAAATTTAATTGGCATTTAATTTAATTTAATTGTTATTAATCTACGTAGTTTAGTAGTATTTGATAATCAGAGTTTGCTACAGATCCTGTAAATTTAACTAATAAGTTGCTACCAGATCTTTCTATTGAAGCATACACTGTATCGCCGGCGTTAACTGCGTTTCCTAAAACTTCACACATAACGTCTAGAGGATCAGCTCCAGTTCCAAACAAGTTAGAATCTGTTACATCTAAAGTAAACGTTGTAACACCACCGGCTTCTGCTCTAGTTATACCGTTAACCGCACTACTCAAGCTTAATCTTTTAGCGCTTTGGTTGGTATTGTCTTTATTTATTGTTATTCTACCGCTTGCGCCATATGTAGCTGTTAAACCTGTTCCTGCGACTATATAGTTTACACCAGCTGTAGAAGCTGTTGCGTAATCAGCTGAAACAAAACCATTAGCTGTTACGCTAAAGAAAGCTGAATTAAAGCCAGCAACACCTTTTTCTGTTGCAGAATCTGTCGCTCCTTCACCTGCTATGTTTTGATCTTGTATTACAAAAGTGTAATCTGTTGACGCTGGATTTGAATTTGCAGTAATGTCTGTGTTAGCGAATATTAAATCACCTACTTCTACTGAAATAGTTTGATCACTAAATGTAATATCTCCATCAACGGTAACTACATAAAAGTCACCAGTATTTAAAGCAATGTTGGAAGAACCACTAATAGCAGGAGATCCTGGATCATTTGTAGCATCGTAACCACCTTGGAATTGACCAGTACCAGCTATTAATCCTTGAACTTGACCTAAGTTTACTGCGTCAGTACTTGCTGTACCGTTAGCCAAATTATTTATTTGACCATTAGTCATGTCAAGAGTGTTTGTTACAGTAAGATTATTTCCTATAGTAACATCGTTTGGTAAACCAATTGTTACAGTTCCTGAAGATTCAGCAACTTCAACTTCATTTGTTGTGCCTTGAAATGTAGCTGTACCTGTTGAGGTTATGTTTGTTGTATTTGTTCCGTCTGACAATACCCAATATTGATAATTATCAGTTGTTGGAAAAGTTTGTAACGCACCAGTACCATCAATATACTGCGCCGTGGTACCAGCCCCTGACACTGTTAATGTACCTGCGCTTGTAACTGGTGAATTAGTAACGGTAAATGCCGCAGGCATAGAAAGACCAACACTAGTAACAGTACCTGTGTATTGATCTGCTGAGTTTATAGTAAATGTGTTTGAAGCGGTTGCATATGTTACTGTGGTTGTCCCTGTACCAGTCCATGTTACGGTGTCGCCAGAATTTATAGTTTCAGTATTTGTGCCATCACTTACGTCAAATGTGTAAGTTCCAGGTATACTAGCTATTGTGGCCCATTTGTTTGTTTTAGTTAAATATCTTTCGCCTGCAGCCGCTGTACCATCTACTGCTGATAAGTCTGCAGTTACGGTTACTGCGCCTGTTGTAGCTGAGTTCGGTGTAAGATCGATATAAGTACCGTCTGTGGTTGTTAAACTTGTAACACCACCGCCTACTTCTACCCAAGCACCACCTGCGTATACTTTTAGTACATCATCTGTTGTATTAAAGTATAATTGACCCTCTACTCCAGTTCCGGCCGCCGTGTCATTTGCTTGATTTTCTATGCGTGGATTTAATAATTCGTTTTGATTAAAATCAACGCTGTTTAAAAAGTTAATTGCCATAATTAGTTCATGTAAGCTTTGCCGGAAAAGCCGGCTGAAAAGTTAATAGTTAAGTTGTTTTCGTCTATGTATGTTACCTTACCGTACATTTGAATATTATTATTATTCACAGATGTTACAGAAGGAAATTTATTTAAATTGTGTTGTATTGTCCAAGTAGTTGATGGTACACCTTGAGTAAATACAAATGTTTTATCTTCTAAACCACTTGATATTGTAAAAGCAGCAAAATCGTAATGTTTGTCTAAAACAACAGTACCATTGCCGCCAATGTTTGTTAATGCTAAATCGTATGTGCCGTCGCCTTGCAATGTATACGATATTATTTTATAGTGGCCAAATTGCGAAATTTTGTTTTGCTCATTTATGAGTATATTGTTACCAACTAAATAATTCATAAATGGAGCGACCTCCTGTCCAGATGAATCTATGCCTGATATATTGACAGTCGTAAAACTAGTCATTAAGTCTCCGTCTGCTGGACCTGTAAACTCACCGCTTAACGTAGGCGCATCAGCAAACTTAAACACCATCTGCCCTGATATAGATATCTTACCTTTAATATTAAGGTATTCAGCTACGGCGGCAGCAGTGAAGTTTCTGGTTAACCTATTGCTTTGCTCTGTTCCTATCCAAGCATCGCCATCATTAACCTGTAAATCTCTTGGATACGAGCTTATTCTTGCCATTTATTAATCTAATATATTAAATATTCTATATGTAATCCAAACTGTCATTGTAGTTGTAGCTGTACCTGTTTCAACAGCAGCAGCAGCACTGTCAAGAACTACGTCAGAGTCAAAACCAGATTCTCCAGCTGTAAGCGAAGGTACATAATAAGGTGTACCTTGAGAATTTGCTGTTGCTTGAGGTATAACATATTTCCAAGGATTATTGTTATTAGACTGTATGTTTAAGTCATTTGGAAAACTAAGGTTGTTAGTTACGTTGTTACCAATCACTGAGAAAACAACACTGTATACTTGGCATATTTCTTTAGGATTACCAGCTGTAACATCTACTAATATTTTAGGTGTTGTGTGTAAATTTCTTAATTCAGCTGTGCTTACTATTATTTTGTCTGACTTTATGTAAGAAGCCGATACTAAACCTAAAACATCTGACATTGCGAAGTTTTTAGTAACTGGCAAGTCATCGGTGTTCGCGGCTGGTGTCGATGTGCCTAATAAATAATCTGCGTTTTTAGGTGTACCTTTTGGGTATGTTATTATTTGTGCCATATTAGTGTGCTTTTGCTTGTATTACGATCCACTCAGTTCCATTTGACCAAAGTGATACGCCTTCATATATTTTTGATATTTCGAAAAATGCAGCTCCGTCTATAGTCTCTCCTGCTTGCGCTGTTATCTGCACCTTATCTGAAGCTCCGTTTGGAAATGTAGAGTTAGTTACAAATCTTATATTTCTGTAAGGTATTGTTGCTGCTGATGGTATATTAAGTATGTAAGTACCATTACCACCTGTCCAACCTATTTCAACGATGTTATTATTAGCTGAGTACGTAGAAGATCCTCCAGCAGATGCTGTAATTTGAAAAGGTATTAGCTTAGCTACAGCACCTGATACAACTTCTTCTGCATCTTTCCACTCTACGTTTGATTGCGCGTTAGATACTAAAAGCTGTCCATCCGTTCCAAGATCATTATTAGTATCTCTAACTGTGCCGTTAACATCTAATTGTCCATTAAATATGGCAGTACCTTCAACGGTTAAATCTGAATTACATTGTATACTTCCAGTTACAGTAAAATCGTCAGTAACTTCTAAATTTGTATTAACATTAACAGTTTGTCCTTGCACTGCTTGCGTAATAAGAGAATTACCAAGAACACCATTAGGTCCGTCAGTCCAAATAGGTATAGTGTTTGTTGTGCCTGATCCTGTTACTGTTCCTGATATATCTGCTATATCTGTCCACTCTAATTGTGAACTAGCGTTAGATACTAATACTTGTCCAGCAGTACCTAAGTCAGAATTAGCATCTTCAACCCTTGACAATATTGTTAAAGTGTCTGGCGTAGATAATCCATCACCAATACTCATATTGCCTCTTACTAATACTACTCCTGTTTCAGCACTAGTTATATTATCGGCTGTTAATTGTGTAGTTCCAATAGCTTTAGTAGATATAAAATCGTCACCTAAAAGTGTTGCTTGACCGAGATTAGGTGTTCCAACTTGAATAGCGTATCCTATTTCTGTCATTCTTGAATCACCTATTCTCTGACCATCAGGTGTAAACATAGCAATAGTGTTCAATGTGCCAGATCCAGTAATACCACCGGTTTCCGATATAATTAAATCTGCTAAAGCATCGATCTCAAAGTTTCTAGTAACTGGTGATTGTGCGCTATTAGGCGTAGGTGTAACCGTACCTAATATTAAATCGTCTGCCTTCGGCGTTGCTTTTGGGTAACTGTTAGCTATAGCCATGTTTTATGTTAATGTTGCTCTATTAGTAGTTGGATTGTATGTATAGTCACTAGCTGGTTTACCAGATTGTTTCGATGCTCTGTCAATTGCACGCTCCTCGGCTGTCATTTTATTTCTCTGCATACCTTTCGCTGTTAAATCACCAGAAGCTGTTAAATCACCACGTTTCTTAAGTAAAGCTATAGCAAAACTCTTACTGCGAACTTGCGCTGCAAGGCGATCAACTAGGCTGTTACGCCCCATATGTGCTTGTGTCTCCATATATCTAGTGTTCTATAGTTCTATATACTCACATATAATAGCGAAAACTTACAAATAGTGACAATAGCCCCTTACTTATATAACTTATAAGGCTTATGTCACACTGAAAAATAAAAATTGTTACAAATAGAGGAGTATGGGGTTGCCACTACCCGACAATAACACAAAATTTTAGTAAAATCGATCCTAAAAAACCGGCCCTGGCTGTATTTTATTGAATTATAATCATTTTTTTGCAAAATTTATTGAAATATTTACAATGTTTAGCATTTTTGCTAGACAATTTATAATTACAAACAAATTCTTAATACAATTGGATAATAATATAAAATAAACTATGTATAAAATAAATAAATATCAAATTAAATTAACAACTAATTTATTAACTAATAATCATATTAATATTAAATTTATAAATAATAAATTATTAATTATAAAAAATCCTTCAAATATTAATATATCAAAATTATTAACTAAAAATAATATAACTTATAAAATAATATAAATAAATTACAAACAAAATAATATTGTAATTGGATAATATAAATGTAACTAAATTAATAATAATATAAATATAATAACTATGCAAAATTTACAATCAAAAAGATTTGTTGTACGCAAATCACTAATCGGAAAAAATCAAATCATTGAAGTAACTTTCAAGAATGGTAAAACATTCACTTACAATCATGATAAAGTTTATGAAATTATGAAAGATAAATTGTCTTCTATGAATTGCTTTGAAAAGTACAAATCTTACACTTCATCAACAAGTGTGCCAGTAATACTACGTGACAAAGAAGTCATTTAGTATTACACCTCAACGGGTGACTGTCCGAACCTGGCAGGCAACAGGCCGAACTGGGCAGAATAAATACTGAGGTAAAGTGTGACAATAGCCTATTACTTTACTATACTTAATAGTCTAATGTCATACTTTTTTTTAATATAATAAAATATGTAGTGATGTCGTAAGTTCATTATGAATTATGAGACTTCGGCCAATACCTTTACTATAAATTTTACTAATAAATAATTACACACCTATAAACAAAACTTATTATGAGAAAATTTACTCACAAACTAATACTAAAAATTATCAACTTTAAAATCTCTGATTATATTGAAGTGGGCTCTGCTCCATCAGAAACTAGATGGTAATTACAAATAAAATTAATACACTATTGGATAATATAATAAAATAAAAACTATGCAACACAGAAATATACCATATGAATATCGTGAGTGGACTGCTTACAATGGACAGAAATGTTCTTCGTATACATGCAAGTACTTTAACTTCTATCCTTATCACTTAATATCATTTCCTGCAAATACAGAAGCAGAAATGAAAGATAAAATCGATGAGTTATTAGATAATCGAGTACAATACGAATACAAGCGTAAACTGTCTAATGCAGGTGCTGCAGAGTATTATGCAAGCAAGTCCACTTATGATAATTACACAGGCGATTAAAATAAATTATTAACTATTAAAAACTAAATACTATGCAAATTGAATGGCACAAAGTATGGCGAATAGCTCTGAAACTATATCCAGATATTCACCCATCTAAATTAAATCAAGAACAAAGAGATAAATGTATACAAATTTACTATGACTATTACTAAAACTCTTTATATAGATATGGACGGCGTACTCGTCGACTTGCAATCTAACTTAGACAAGCAAGGTTGGCATCAGAATGTCTTCAAAGATCCACCTCCAATTGATGGTGCTGTTGAAGCGTTCAATGAACTTTGCTTCGATGAAGACTACGACGTCTATATTTTATCGACTGCTCCATGGAATATACCAAATTCTTGGACACAGAAACGCTTATGGGTTAGTAAATACTTAGGTGCAAAAGCTCATAAACGCTTAATTCTTTGTAATCACAAGAATTTACTACGCGGTGATATACTTATCGATGACAGAACTGCAAACGGTGCAGGTGAGTTTCAAGGTGAGCTAATACAGTTCGGTACAGAAAAATATCTTAATTGGACAGAAGTACTAAAATATTTACAAATAAAATAATTTATCCTTTGGATAATATATACGTAACAAATTAAATAAATAACTATGCAAACTATTAAATTCTTCAAAAAAGACAATCACAACTTTGCTCGTATTGGCGCTCAAGACTACAAAGGCTACACTGTCGGCAACTTGCCAGCTAAATTTGCTTTCATCTACAATGAATATGAAGACAAAGACGGCATCAAAGAGTGGTTCAACTACAAAGGTCTAACTTACGTTCCAAAATCAGATAATCCATGGGCGTAACTAATATGAAAGAGCTATGCAATTACTCTTTACAACAGAAAAAATTACGTGCTGCGGAGCATAGACGCAAGCACGCCCACGACGGTTTGTGCAGTGGACTTACTCAATCAGAGTATAATCGCATGACGGTGCGACAAAAATCTACGTTTTCAAAAGCTAGAAAGTTCACGCACAATCGTATGTGGCGAGAAACACACAAGAAATTTGACACTAAACAATTAAATATTATAGTAAAATCATGACAGAATACGGTAGAAAATTACTAGAACAAGAAAACGAGTTTGTAAAAGGCATGCTCGTTGAGTATGGAATCAGAGAGGTTACTACACCTCGGCAAGCTAAAAATGGTACTCGTGAGTTTGAGTTTCCTGTGCCTTGCTATTCAAAACAACGACTTAAGTGGTTTAAGCGTAAGAAATATGACTTAAAAGATTTACCTCGATTACGCATCGCTTCATTTAAATCAGGTTATGTACGTAAGCAAAATGGTGCATGGACAGCGTATCAAATAAATCCTGTCTATATGCAGAATTATCAGTATGTATGGCAGAGAGATAATGGTCAGTTGTATACCTCAAACGGCGTTAATCACGCTAGAGCACTTATTGTATCACCAATTGTAAGACTAAACTATATACTACAATTTTATCTAAGAAATTATGCGAACAATTAAACTAACAGAAAACGATTGCACTTTTGTACACTATGTACTACGTATGTATGCTAACCAAACACCTGGTTTAGATCAAGAAGACAAAGAAGAAATATACGAAGTTGCAGCTAAATTTAAATAATATGAGTAAAGAAATAAAAAACCCATGGGATTTAGCGTGGTCTAAATGGTGGGTACAACAGAATTATAAGAAATGCGAAGTAGACGAAATGACGCTAAGCGAAATAAATGAACTATTAGAACAAGATTAATATGAGTAAAATGTCAGAAATAGATCTTATAGCGCAAGGCGTTGCAGATCACTGTATGGAAATAATGTATGACACTGTTGATTGGCAACTAGGTGATCAACCACTAAATGGTGATGACTTTAATGATCTTCACAGTTATGTAATGCAAAAAGCGATAGAAAATATGTTTTACCATGTTTTTGAACGTGAAACTTATGAGTCGCAAATAAAAATTACAAACAAAATACGATCGCTATTGGATAATATAAACGAATAATAATTAAAATAATAAACTATGTATTGTAGATGCGGTAAAAAAGTACACCCTGTGAGGTTAGAATTAGGTTATAAAACGTGTGTTGATCACTCAACCACCCAAACATACTCGTATGTCCCTATTATCGAGCACAAAACAGGTAATACAATACAAATTGTCAGTCAAGAAGTAAGTGCATCAGTGCACAGAGCTTGGCGACGTAAATAGCTACATGATTAAAGGCGTAACGAAGCGAATAAATAACAGGTTACCGAGTCCAAATGCTTCAAAACGGCTCGATGATTGTAGCAAAACACCAATAACATCAATGCTCATTTACGCTTCGGCAGTATCAAGTAGTGTAGTATGTGAGGTGTTTTTGGGCGTGAAATGGATAGACGAGTTAGAAAACCAAAGTTTACCGGTCAAAAACTCGTAACGCAGGTTCGAATCCTGCCACGTCCACTAATCAATGCACTCGTTAACCGTTTACGGCTACGGGCGATAACCCATGATAACGCGGGTGTATTGAAAAGGGGGTGACCTGGTATTGACGTGATAGAAAGCCTATATGGAACTATTACGGAAGACAGTTCGATTCTGTCCACCTCCACTAATTTTAAACTATATAATTATGCCAAATATGAGTTATTGCCGTTTTGAGAACACGGTAAACGACATGAGAGATTGCATTTATGCGATCGAAGATGGTGACACTAGCGAATTAAGTCGTAGTGAAATCAGAGCGCTTGAAGAGTTTTTAGATCTAGCGCGTGAAATTACTAATCTTGAGTATGAAATCGAGGAAATACTAGAAAATTATGAAAATTAAAGTAAAACAAATGACAAGTCCTAGCTCAGGTAGATCTGTTGCTAATCAATTTATTATCTATACAAGTAAAGGTAGATACTTTCAAAGTTATGATAGTATTATTGCTTTCAAGGACAATGAAGGTAATGTGACATTAGACCTTTATGACTGGAACTATTCGCGTACAACAGGTAAATACCGAAACGAATTTTTACGTGAATATATTGCAGATACAAGAAAAAAAATAGAATCAGGTGAGTATAAACTAGAAAATTTAAATAGATTATGAGTGAATACAATGGTTGGAGTAACTACGCTACGTGGCGTATAAACTTAGAAATACTCGGAGATATTCAGTTTGATGAGCACGTTTCTGCGGATTATTTACAAGAAATAGTATACGACTGCGTTTTTACTAATAAAGACGTAGATGGTTTGGCCAAAGATTATGCTCTTGCTTTTCTTAGAGATGTAAACTATTATGAGATCGCTGAGCATATCAATGAAGAAATAGATTTACAAACAAATTACGATAACTAATGGATAATATAATAAAATATAATTATGAATAGACTTACAATTTACGAAAGACTAAAGCCCGAAGTTGAAGGAGCTTTATTATCAAACATGGCTGAATATGAACATACCATCACAAGTATTATTGAAAAGCTAGGATCAACTACATTTTACAGTGATCTAAGTATTGGTGACATTAGCTCGTTATATACATTTTCAGATATAGACCTTATTAAAGTTTCGGTATGGGATTTTAAATACGGTGACAATATTTTAATATCTAAAGATTATGAATAGCGATATTAGACAAAGAGCACACAACAAAGCATTTAGTAAAATGATAACACTTGAGCGTGACATTAGCAGTTTAAAGCTAGATATTAAATCTGGTGGCGATGGACGTATCGGTGTTGATCTACTGCAAAAATGCTTATCATCAACAGAAAAAGAATTACAAACCTGGCAGTATATTGCCAAATTAATAGAAACAAATGAGTAAAAAAATCCTAACAGAAGAACTAATTCAAGAAACATTAGCCGATAAAGGCTATCCAATGACACACGATGAAGGCATGACATATGAGTTTATGCTTAAAAAAGTATGCGACTACTACGACGCAGAGATTAGTGAAGACTGGGACGATAATGCAGATTTCTTTATATATTCAGAGTCAACAGCTGACGGTTATGAAGTATATATTGCTACAAATAGTCCAAGTACTCCTTCTATAAACGAAGACGTATACTATTATGATAATGATCTAGCTGGAGCGCTAGAAGACGCCTTAATTGATGGCGCTAGAATTTATGTAGATTATTTGCAAGATGGTTATGTACATGAAGCAGCTGAATCGGCTTATGATTATTTATATGAAAGACTAATTGAAGAAACAGAAAATGAATTAATAGATGAAGGTTATGAGTACGAAGACGAAACAGAAATTGCCTAAGTGGTTTAACGGTGAATTATATGCAAGAGGTGAGACTGTTACAAACCCTTTTACAGGCGAAGAAATAGAGCTTACAGCAGTTGAACTTTCTTTATACGACTTTATAATGGGTTGTAATATGGTATTTGCTAAAGCGCCTAAACGAGTTAATGATGAAATGATTAGAGACTTTGATCGAGCTTTGACTTGGTTTAGAGTTAATAACCCACAAGCCTATATGGTATTACTAGATTAAATGACAGAAAAAGAAATGAATAAGCTTGCAGACATTATTGTTAACAAGCTAATAGAAAAACAAAAAGAGTATGACGAACAGTTTCACATTGATATTCAAGAAACAATGATGAAAGACGGAGGGTACATACGCCAACTATCTACAGAAGAATTATTACTTGCTGAGATCGGTAGGCTTATGACCCTATTGTCATCATACGAAGACAAAGAACAGTACGAAAAAGCTGCTATTATTAAAAATAAAATAGATAAATTAAAAAATAAATTAAAAGAATTATGATAAACCCTATGCTCGCATACAAAGTAGGCAAAAAAGATGTCGACTGGTCCGAGAAAGTATTTGTACAACCTAAACTTGATGGTGTTCGTTGTATATTTACAAAAGACGGTGCGTTTTCACGTACTGGCAAACAATTTAAAAATGTTGCTCATCTTGAGTATGATCTAACAGACTTTTTCAGAAAAAATCCAAACACTATACTAGACGGTGAGCTGTATAATCATGCTCTAAAAGACGATTTTGAGAAAATCATATCATTGGTCAGAAAAACTAAACCGACTGAAAACGATCGCCGAGACGCACAACATTTAGTACAATATCATGTGTATGATGTAATAGCAGAAAGCTTTACATATGAAGAACGATTTAACTGGCTAAGAAATAATTTACCAGTAGCTAGAACTATGACTTTAATTGCTAATACAAAAGTTGATAGTTATGATGAAGCTAAAATGCTTCACGATGTACACTTAGCTCAAGGCTATGAAGGCTCTATGCTACGCACAAATGGCTTTTATGAGCAAAAACGATCTTATAATCTACAAAAGTTTAAAGACTTCAGCGATGATGAAGCTACTATTATAGGTTATGAGGCGGGCAAAGGTAAACGCACAGGCACGCTTGGCAAGTTTTATATGCAAGATGACGAAGGAAACCAGTTTGGCTGCCCACCAGGCAAAGGTTATTCCTACAAGGATTTGGCATTTATGCTTGAAAATATACACGATTATATTGGTCAACGTGCCACGTTTACTTATTTTCAACGAACACAAGCTGGTAGCTACAGGCACCCGCTATTTAAAGCACTTAGAAATTATGAATGAAAAAATTAAAGATTTAATATGGGAGTTTGAAGAAGGTCATATGGATATATATGATTTTGTACACAAATTAAAAATGATAATATCGTGAATAAAGATCCACTAGCAGAAAGATATTACAATATAATCAAAGAAAAAGTTAAAGAAGATTATTATTGGCAGCAAAAAGCAAAAAATTTTATAAAAACAGGTAGTTATTATGATAAATAGAGATAAACACATATGGGAAGGCTGGACAGTCGGCGACTTTATTGATGATGTAGAGTTTGCTTTTGATAGATGCGCTCCATTTCACGACAAACAAAGCCTTAAGCGTTGGGTTGCACAAGAGCAACCTTATTACAAGAAGCATATACCAGAAGTATATAACTATTTCTTACAAAAATCAGGATTATGAATGACTATAGAGCAACAGGATTAGCAGAAGGTTGGATTGAAGGAACTGAAGACGAAGTAATAGATGCTTGGCAATATCTACATGATACTGGCCTTGCTTATAAATTACAAGGTTGGTTTGGTAGAACAGCACAAAATTTATTACAAGCAGAAGTTATACAATGAACATATTTTACTTACATAAAAACCCATACAAAGCTGCAACATACTTTTATGACAAGCATAAAGTTAAAATGATCTTAGAATCAGCGCAAATGCTTTGTACAGCTCATCACGTATACGGCAATGGCGACAATGTACCTTATAAAAAGGCTCATGTTAACCATCCGTCTACGATCTGGGCTAGATCTAGTAAGTCAAATTATTATTGGCTATATGAGCATATGCTAGGTATCGGCAAAGTATATACTAAACGATACGGTAAGTATCATCTTAGTATTGAAAAATGCAGAGATGCTTTAGCATTTGCTCCTATAGGTATGCCTGATATTGGTTTTACAGAACCTCCACAGTGTATGCCAGATGAATATAAAGTTGATGGCGATAGCATATCAGCTTATTGGAATTATTATGAACAAGAAAAACACTTAGTAAGAAATAAAAATGAGCAAAAAATTATACGACCATCTTATAAAGACGAACTACAATGGACTTAGAGATAAAATTAAACAACAATCAAAAACTAGAAAACCTAAAAAAACAAATTCATAATAATGAATTTTTAAGCAACCACATAATATTTTGTACTTTACAACCTCACGGGACTGTGACAACAGCCTTTAATATTAAATAAGTAATAGGCTAATGTCACAAAACAGAAACATAAAATGGTTAATAGATAGGCATGTTATATACAGGAGAGATCCCGTTAATGACGTTCCAACTATAGAAACCGAGCATTATAAATACTATGAAGATGGTACGCATGAATGTTATCACTTGTTTAATAGCAAGGCTAAGATTACTACGTACAAATCTTTAAAGTGGCATTTTTATGTTTTGTATTTTCTTAACCAAGACAGACCTGAAGGTTTGCTGCCAACTAGTATTTACGAGTTTATAGCAGATAAAGAAAATGGCTTTGTAACATTTTTTATTAGTGATAAGAGGCTACAGTCAATGATAGACGAAGTGTTTGAAAACGGCGGTGAACCACCAAAAAATAAAAAACGCAAAGTTATATTTAAAGACTTTAGCGGATTATCACCTGAACATAAAATGAGTATTGTAGGTACATTAATCGGTAGATCTAAGCGTGTAGATGATGAAGCAATTTATCAATGCATGCTTGATCTAAACGATTTTGGTAAGAAAATAACAATAGGTCGAATAGCAGGATTACTAAACTGTTCGTCTAGAACAATACATAGAAATATGCACGAAGATCTTAAAAAAGAAAAAGATTATTTAAATCAACAATTATGAGTAAAGAATTTAATGAATGGATGGTGAAGATAGGTAATATATATTACGCTAATAATGAGCTAATGTCACAAGCATATGATAAAATAGAAGAATATGAAAAAGTATAATGTACAAAATTATATAAGATATAAAGAAGATCTTAAAAAGTCTATGCCTCCTGAGAAGTTTTATGACTATTATACTAGAGATGAACTTATTGTAAAGTTTTTACCTCTTGTAGAAAATCTAGCTCGTAAATTCTCAACAACACAACAAGCTTCAGGTGTTCTAAGTATTAATGACTTAATACAAATAGGATCTGAAGCTTTGATCCGTGCTGTAGATAAACTAGACTGGGATAAATTAATTGATTCAGAAGACATTGAAAAAACGTTAAAGTCTTTCTTTGCAAAACGAATAAAAGGTCATATTAGACGACGTGTAGACATGGCTAGAGGCGGTATACGTATACCAGAACATAAACTAAATGAAATACGTAAAAACCCAAAAGACAAAAAGATGGTTGAAATGTTTTTCAATAGCATGTTTTTAAGCATCGATGCACAAGTCACTGATGATGATGAAGAAAATATGATATATCAAATAGCTGATAAATCAGAGCCGTATAATATACACATACTTAATATTTATTTAAAAGGTTTAATGGAAAAATACCTTGATAAAAATGAATTTGAAGTGTTGCGCTTGTCTTATGGCCTCGACTGTAATAAACATTCAGCTAAAGAAATAGCAGACAAACTAAACATAAAAGGGATTAGCTCATATGTGCGTGTTTCAGAGCTTAAAAAGCAGGCTGTACAAAAATTAATTGACAGCGTTGATCACTCGCAAGTGCTTGACTTTCTGTAAGTTAGGTCTGTAAAACTTAAAATTTATGTGTAATTATATTAATATACCAAACAATAAAACCATATGACCATAAACGAAAAACTGGCTACGATCCAGACTAAGTTTAAATCGAAAAAAAGTAGGTTTAACTCATTCGGCAAATATTACTTCAGATCAGCCGAAGACATTCTCGAAGCAACAAAACCCTTTCTGTTAGAGTTAGGAGTAACAGTAACTATCGACGAGCAATTAGTTGAAACAGGTGGTATACCTATCATTTGTTCTACAGCTACAATTAGTGATGGCGAAAACGCTATACACGCCTCTGCACTAGTTGGTGTTGATCTTAATCAAAAAGGTATGCAAGTACCTCAACAGTTTGGGTCTGCGTCGAGTTACGGTAAGAAATACGCACTGGGTAATTTATTTCTTATCGATGATACACAAGACAGCGATGCTGTTAATACCCACGGCAAAGCGCCAAAGGCTAATACTAAAAATACATTAACCTCAAAGTCAGATCCAGCATATCAAAAAGCTATCGACTACATAAAAGCGGGTGGAAAAGTTGATGCCATTAAAGCTAAATATGCCTTATCAAAAGAGATTGAGGCAGAATTAACAACACTATAAATGAACAAAGAAAGTGTATTAGAAAAGTTAGAAAATGACGAACATTACTATGGAGACTTTGGCAAAAAGTATTTAAGTAATTCTGATATTTCTACTTTACTTACAAATCCTTTAGCGCTTGGTCAGCCATCAAAGCCTTCACCGGCTTTTTTGGTTGGCGGGTATTTTCACACAGCGATACTAGAACCTGATAAGCTTAAAAAATATAAGGTTATAGAATCAACAAGTAGAAATACAAATGCGTATAAAGAGATGTCTGGAGGTGAACTATGCCTACTACAACACGAAGTTGACACAATAGAATTAATGACTGATAAAGTGTTAGCTAACGATGTTTGTAGAGATTTAATTCGTGGCATAAATATTGAATATGAAAAACCAGGCATTACAGAACTTGAAGGTTTAAATTGGAAAGGTAAAGCTGATATTGTTAATCATGACGAAAAACTTATTATTGATCTAAAGACTACTGCAGATCTTAATAAATTTAGGTGGTCAGCTTCTAAGTACAACTACGACAGTCAAGCTTATATTTATAGTAAGTTATTTGGCTATGAATTTGTATTTATAGTCATTGACAAAACCACTCATCAACTAGGCATATTCGACTGCTCGCCTGAGTTTTATGAGCGTGGACAAGACAAAGTAAGAAGAGCAGCAGAACAATACAAATTGTTTTATCAATCAGAGGATTTTGATCCTCAACAATTTTTTATTAATCAAACACTTTAATTATGGCAAGAACCAGAAAACCACAAACCAAAGTTTGCACAGTAACGGGATTAGAAACTAGCGTAGATAATTTTTATGCTAATCAAAACCATGTAAAAGCTGTAGATAATTTAAGACGTAACAGTGGCGCTACAAAGTCACAGTTACAAAGGATGTTTAATCAATTAAATGCTTATGTATAATGGCTAGTATTATTGCAACTAGTATTGACCTTACTAAAATACCAAAAGATAAAATTATCGACGGTAAAAAAGGTAAATACTTACCAATTACGATTACGTTAAACGACGAGCCGGATCAATTTGGAAACAATGGTCCAGTAGTTGTTCAACAATCACAAGAAGAAAGAGCTGCTAAAGCAGAAAAGGTTTATTTAGGAAACGTTAAAGTAGTATGGACAAACGGAACGAATGTGGATGCTGCTCCCAAGGATGGTGGGCGTGCACCTGCTCAACCTGCTGCTGCTCAGGCAGTTGAAGATGATTTACCATTTTAAATTAAATTAAATGCAGACAACAGAGATCAATGGATTTGTGATTGATAAGTTCAATCAACATGGTCTTGAAGCTGGTAAAACACAAGGCGTTTGTCCTTTATGTTCAGCTGAAAGAAAACCTAAAAATCAAAAAGCAAAATGCGCTTCATATGATTGGGAACGGGGTCTCGGTACTTGTCACAACTGTAATACAACTTTTCAACTGCATACGTATAAACGTAAAGGCGAAACGCAAAGAGTGTACGAACGACCTAAAGATAATGTCGTTAAACCGCCAGACAGTAAAGTTGTTGAATGGTTTAAATCACGGGGTATATCTCAGCAAACTCTCACTGATCTTAAAGTCGGTGAGGGTGCTGAGTATATGCCGCAAACCGGCAAAGCCGAGAACACGATAAAGTTTAATTATTTTATGGGCGGTGATTTAATCAATATTAAATACCGCGATGGAAGAAAGAACTTTAAATTATATAAGGGCGCTGAAAAAGTGTTTTACAATATTGATAGTATTATTGGTTATGAGTATTGTGTAATTGTTGAAGGAGAAATGGATGTACTAGCTTTACACGAAGCTGGTATTACAAATGCTATATCAGTTCCTAATGGCGCAACGCTAAACACAAACAACTTAGAATACTTAGACAACTGTATTGATTATTTTGAAGATAAAGAAAAAATAATTCTAGCAGTTGATACTGACGAAGCTGGTCAAGCTTTGCAAGCTGAACTTGTTAGGCGACTAGGATCTGAGGTTTGTTATTTAGCTTCATTTGATGATTGTAAAGACGCTAATGAATATTTAATTAAATATGGAAAAGAAAAACTGGTACAGCGTATTACCGGAGCGAGACCGGTACCACTTGAAAATGTCACGACATTTAGGGACATTGAAGACGAGGTCACGGACTTTGTTCGTAACGGGTTTAAACCTGGATATCAAATTGGCTTGGAAAATTTTGATAGCATCTTTTCAACTTACACTGGTCAGTTTATTACTGTTACTGGTATTCCGAGTAGTGGGAAGTCAGATTTTGTCGACCAAATGGTTGTTGGCTATAACCAAAACTATGGCTGGAAAACGGCGTTCGCTAGTCCGGAAAATGTACCGACTTACCTCCACGCTCACAAGTTAATGCGTAAAGTTTGGCAAGGTATGCCAAGCAAAAACGATATTGGCGGTGATAAATGGAATCAAGTAGCAGATCATTGTAATAGTAATTTTTTTCACATTGACATGGAGCGTTATACTTTAGAATCAGTACTTAAAAAAGGTGCTGAACTAGTTAAACGTAAAGGTATTAAATGCCTTGTTATTGATCCATTTAATAAAGTTAGAGATATTGATTGTAAAACAGAAGACGTTAATCGTTATACAATGGAATATCTACAAAAAATTGAGATATTTGCTAAAAAGTTTGATGTGTTAGTGTTTATAGTAGCGCATCCAACTAAAATGTATAAAGACAAAGATGGAAAAATTGAGGAACCTACGATGTATAATATCAAAGGCGGTGGTGAATGGTATGACGCTAGTTATCATGGCATATTGGTGCATAGGGATTATGAAGAAAAAACAGTCAAAGCTAAGGTGCTTAAAGTAAAGTTTCAAAACCTCGGTGAAAACGGAGCTGAAGCACATTTTAAATGGGAACCTAAGTCTGGTTGTTTTTTACCACACGAACCTATAAACATTGGAAATGATAAAATGCCTTGGGAATAAATGGCATGGGGTAAAAAAGTAAACATGGGTACATATAACGCTACTGAGCATGACTTAAAAGCATATAGATGGTGTATAAGAAATAAAATATACATTGCGCCAAAAGCTATTACTGAAGCTCGGTGGTCTATAACTATTGAAAACAACGGTAGAACCTATGAAGATCCTAATCATTACATTAAAGGTTTAATATGGGAGAAAATTTACGAATATTATAGATATTATTATGAGAAACAGTTATCACAACGCAAATGAAGCATATGAAGCTTTGTTAAACGAAGTCGTAATACATGGTGTAGACTTTGACAATACAAAAGCTTTATTTAATTGTGGTTTTTATATTTTAGATCCACAAGACAATTACATATCAAATAAGCAACGTAATTGGAGTTTAAAATATGCAGAAGCTGAATGGCAGTGGTATTTATCTGGTGATCCAAGTATTGAAAAGCTTGGTGAGCTGTATGGTAAAATACCGCAAATATGGAAGCGTATGGCAGATGAACACGGTAACGTTAATTCAAACTACGGTTATCAATGGAAACGCAAAGCTCAAATAGATTATGTTTGTGCTAAGTTGAAATCAAATAAACAAACGCGTCACGCTGCTATATCTATTTATGACGGTAAAGAATATGACAAATACAAAACCGATACGCCGTGTACATACGCGATACAGTTTACAATTGTAGATAATCAGTTATGTATGTCTGTCTATATGCGTTCTAATGACATCTGGTACGGTTTCTGCAATGATCAGTATCAGTTTTCATCATTACAAAAAATGATTGCAGATAGACTAAATTTAGAAATAGGTTGGTATTACCACCACGCACATAACATGCACTTATATAACGATAAATTATGAAAAAAATACTAATAACACTTACATTTATTTTTTCTTTAAATTTAAATGCTCAAAAGCAATTTGAAGGATCATGGACTAGCAAAACTTCAAGCTACGTAACAACAATTATAGCTAGCGACTATGCTATATTAAAAGTTTTTAATTTTAGCTTTGAAGATGATCATTATATAAAAGAAGAAATAATAGAACAAAATGACAATGAGTTTACAACTAAGCTATATAATAAAAGAAATGGATATGAAACTTTAGTTAAATATTATTTTTTAAACGGAAAACTTTATTGTGAATTTTTTGGAGACTTTGATGGTGTAGTTGAAATGTATAAAAAATAAATATGTATTATTTATATCACATACCAGGTAAAAAAATCGGTGTTACACGTGATCTTAATAACAGGGTTACGCGTCAACAAGGTTACAACGCAGACGAATACGAAGTTCTACTTACTAGCGACGATATAGATTTTATATCAAACAAGGAAATAGAACTTCAACAGTCTTATGGCTATAAGAAAGATAGAACATTATATAAAAATTTATTTAAATCAAATATGAATATAAACCCAACAGAACAAACAAGTACATTTCCAGTTCCAGTAAATAAACTAAAAGGTCATTTAATGGACAATATAGGTTTAGAGTGGACAACACCTCAAGGATATAACTTTGAAATTAAAAAAGAGTATATCAACTGGATAATGGCAAATGTTTCAGAATCTATGTTTAACAAAAATAGATGTTATATTTACAATAAGGCTTTTTATGAAGCCTTTTTTAATCCAAAGCATAATCCTCAAGAGGTGTCTTGGAATCAAAGTGAAAGATTTGAGCTTATAAGAAAATGGGCAACTGAGCGAGGCATATATGATAAAGGCAATTCACATACACAATATGTTAAGCTTATGGAGGAAGCTGGAGAACTAGCAGCTGCTTTGTTAAATAAAGATGCCTACGAGATTAAAGACGCTATCGGCGATATGGTTGTAGTTTTAACAAACCTAGCCGCATTAGAGGGTATGCAAATTGAAAACTGTATTGATTCAGCATACAATGAAATAGCTAATCGTAAAGGTAAAATGATTAATGGAACATTTGTAAAATCAGCATAATGAAGATAAAAACAAAAGATGCAATAGTTCAATCTGTATTACGTAAAATGGACGAACGTAGTTTAATTGGCCAGAAAAAATACGGAGCTACAATGATGCAAGAGATCGAAGGCCAGGAAAAAGATCTTAATCGTTTCTTAATTGATGTTCAAGAAGAACTTATGGATGCTTTGCTATACATAGAAGCTGCTAAGCGTTGTTTGCAAGATGAAGTTGAAGAAGCAATGATCAAACGATTTATGGTTGTTGGTCAAAACGGCAATGACGGTTTGCATTATCATGATATTGAAGTAAATGAAGAAGATACCTTATAAAAGAAAAAAACGCAAACAAGGACCTGTACAGTCAAAAAAAGTATCATATGATGGTATTAATTTTGCGTCAGGTCTTGAGCGTTATATGTATATGGCTTTGCGTAAAGCTAAAATTAGAGCTAAATATGAAGGTGAAACATTTGTCTTATTAAATGGTTTTCATTTTGAAAACGAAGTTTATGAAAGACAAAGCAATGGTAAAGGCGCTTACACTAATAGAGGCTGTAAGCGTATACTACCTATAAAATATACACCAGACTTTATTGGCGATGATTTTATAATTGAATGTAAAGGCAGAGCAAACGAGTCTTTTCCAATGCGTTGGAAATTATTCAAGCAGTTAGTTATGCGGCAGTTTCCTAACTACACATTATATAAACCACAAAATCAAAAAGAATGCGACGAGACAGTAAGATTGATCCTAGAAAAGCAAAAGCTTTAGCTAGACAAAAATATGCCGAGCGTCAAATTGATAAGTTTATTAAATGGAGCTGGGAGATTAGAGGTAAAGTTAAATATAAAGAACTAGTAGAATTACAAGAACAATATGGAATAAAATGCTATGGCAAAACTAACACTTAATAATTATAGAGAAAAGAAAAAAGTAAAACGCAAAGGCGTTCACGCGAAAAGCAAAACAAGTAATAATAAAAATAGTAAAAATTATGTCAAAAAAAACAGAGGGCAAGGGAGATAAAGTTTGGAGTTTATCTATTGGTACATATCCGGGAATCTTACTTGGTATGAGAACATATCATGAAGAAGAACAAACGACACACGTATTTTATTTACCTTTTATTGACTTAGCACTAGAAATATATAAGTAATGGGATTATTTGATGAACGCATAGCGTATAAACCTTTTGAATACCCAGAATATTATACAGAAGGTTGGTTAAAACAAGCACAAGCATTTTGGTTACATACTGAAATCTCAATGCAAAGCGATATTAAAGATTGGAAAGAAAAATTAAATGATAAAGAAAAGAACTTGGTCGGTAATATATTACTCGGCTTTGCACAGACGGAATGCGCGGTTTCTGATTACTGGACCCAAAAGGTAGTTGGTTGGTTTCCAAAGCACGAAATACAACAAATGGCAATGATGTTTGGATCGCAAGAGACAGTACATGCGGTTGCTTATAGTTATTTAAATGAAACATTAAACTTAGAAGATTATGAAGCGTTTTTGCACGAACCTGCTACCGCACAGAGATTTGATAATCTGGTTGCTTATGACGGTACAAATCCTATTGGTATTGGTAAGTCACTTGCCGTATTTTCTGCTTTCGCAGAAGGCGTTAGTTTGTATTCAGCTTTTGCTGTTTTATACAGCTTCCAGTTACGTAATTTACTCAAGGGTATTGGACAACAAATGAAATGGTCTGTAAGAGATGAATCATTACATAGTAAAATGGGTTGTAAGCTTTTCCGCGATATGTGCAGTGAAAATGATCAATTACTGCATTTATGTCGAGAAGATATAATAAAAGCTGCAGAAACCATGATAAAGCTTGAAACTAAATATATAGACAAAATGTTTGAAGCTGGCGATGTAGAAGGTATAAAAGCTAATGATCTTAAACATTTTATAAAAAAGAGAGCAAATGAAAAACTCGTTGAACTTGGCTATGTTGACCTTGGAAATTATTTTACGTTCAACATGGAAGCAGCGTCTAACTTGGATTGGTTTTACCATCTTACCGGGGGCGTTACCCATACTGATTTTTTCGCTATTCGTCCGACGGACTATTCAAAGGCGGGAGAGGGCGAAGACTTTGAAGACATTTGGTGATATAGTAACGGAACAAGAAATATTTGAACAATTATATGAAAAGTCAAAAGAGTAGCAGAGTAGATCTGCTTGAAAAAAAAGTACAAGCTTTAATAGGTGTTGTACAACAACTGTTAGATGAAAATGCTTATTTAAAAGATTTGGCAGTAGGAACATTAGAAACAATTAAACATATGCCAAATTATGACGAAGCCATCGAAAAGCTTAAAGCGCAGGTTGCTGAAAAAGCTAGTGCGCCGCAGGAAGCTGAAAGCTGAAGAAAGATTAGCAATTAGAATAGGTTACATGGGCAGTGGTTTTTTAATCGCTGCTCAATGGACTATACAGCCAGAACTTTACGTTATAGGCTTTATATGCGTTGTGGTTCAAACGTCATATAGAAAACAATGGAACCTTGTAGCACTTAATATTAATGGGCTTATTGCCTGGATAACACACTTACTAACATAATGTGGAATGAAAACTGGAAAAAAGGTGAAGATTACCCTGCGTGGGGTAATAACGACGTATACAAGAAGACGGTATCCGGGGGATATTTACTTGACGGAGAGTCACCGAGAGAAGCTTACATGCGGGTTGCTAAAACGGTTGCTCGTAGATTATATAAGCCGGAAATGGCAGAAACTTTCTTCGAATACATCTGGAACGGGTGGCTTTGCCTCGCTAGCCCAGTACTATCTAATACAGGTACTGATCGCGGTTTGCCTATTAGCTGTTTTGGGATCGATGTGGCTGATAGTATACAAGATATAGGACAAAAAAATTTAGAGATGATGCTACTCGCTAAGCACGGCGGTGGAGTTGGTATCGGAGTTAATATGATTAGACCCGCCGGCGCTAAAATAACAGGAAATGGAACATCAGATGGAGTCGTACCGTTCTGCAAAATCTACGACTCAACGATTCTTGCGACTAATCAAGGATCTGTCAGAAGAGGAGCTGCTTCAGTTAACATTAACATTGAGCACGACGATTTTGAGGAGTGGCTTGAAATACGAGAACCTAAGGGAGACGTCAATAGACAATCGCTTAATTTACATCAATGCGCAGTTGTTGGTGATAAGTTCATGCGACGTCTTGAACAAGGAGATGCAGAAGCTAGGACTAGATGGAGTAAACTACTTAGAAAGCGAAAAGCAACTGGAGAACCGTATGTATTATTTAAGGGAAACACTAACAAAAGAAATCCAAAAGCGTATAAAGATAACGGTTTAAAAGTACATATGACAAATATATGTTCTGAGATTACACTACATACTGATGAAAATCATAGTTTTGTTTGCTGTTTATCATCATTAAATTTAGCTAAATATGAAGAATGGAAAAATACAAATCTTATATACGACGCCACTTGGTTTCTTGATGGCGTTATGGAGGAATTTATTCAAAGAGCAAAAGGACTTAGAGGTTTTGAAAATGCCATTCGTTCTGCTACAAAAGGACGAGCGCTTGGGTTGGGTGTACTCGGATGGCACACGTATCTCCAAGAACTTGGTATTCCCTTTGAAGGTTTACTTGCTCAGTTTGAGACTAGGAAAATATTTTCGCAAATTAAAATTGAAAGTGAAAGAGCTTCCAGAGATCTTGCTGAAATTTACGGCGAGCCTTTGTGGTGTGTTGGTACTGGCATGCGCAATACTCACCTTCGTGCTATTGCTCCCACTGTTTCTAATAGCAAGCTTTCGGGCAATGTATCTCCAGGTATTGAACCGTGGGCGGCAAATGTATTTACAGAGCAATCAGCTAAAGGAACGTTTATAAGAAAAAATCCTACGTTATTAAAGCTATTAAGAAAACTTAAAATTAATACAAATGAGACTTGGGATAAAATTCTCGCAGATGGTGGTAGCGTTCAAGGTTTACCTGAGCTTGATGGGGTTGTTGTTGGCCCACACGAAATCCCTGCGAAAGAAGTATTTAAGACGTTTAAGGAGATTAATCAACTAGAGTTAGTCAATCAAGCTGGTATACGACAGCAGTACATTGATCAAGCAGTTAGTTTAAATCTAGCTTTTCCTAGTGTAGCAACACCTAAATGGATTAATCAGGTCCATATGCAAGCTTGGAAAAATGGTATTAAAACTTTATATTACACGAGGACAGAGTCAGTGCTTCGTGGAGATATAGCACAACAAGCTATGAGTGAAGATTGTTTAGCTTGTGATGGATAATTAAAAAAGGGGAGGTCTTGCGACTTCCCCTTCTTGGTTACAGGAACTTTTTGGGTATGGTACGCCCAGTTTATTTTTGTTCCTTTTATTGATCATCTAAGTGTGAATCTTGTCTTCCGCCTCCATATCGTCTAGCGTGTGCAGCTTCTGGAGATCTACTGTCAACTTCAACTTTTTTACCATCTTGAGTTGTTACTGTTACTTTTTCGCCTTTATTTAAAGGACTACCATAGTTAATTGGC
>LSRR01000320.1_pt1 | contig 99276 bp, 104 predicted proteins | sample 1162981 | NCBI WGS metagenome assembly LSRR01 (sample SAMN03256433, study PRJNA305521) | marine metagenome | biome: Estuarine; feature: Estuary; material: Brackish water; isolation source: iron chloride precipitation of viral particles from surface water samples | place: USA: Chesapeake Bay ... | reverse complement strand
TTCTCAAGAAGGTCCCGAAGGCAAAGCCGCCGCCAAGCGGAAGTTCAAGGTGTACCCCTCAGCCTATGCCAACGGATGGGCCGTGCAATACTGCAAGGGTAAGTTCCGTGGCAAGAAGAAGGGGGGCAAAAAGAAATGAAGCCCTGCCCAAAGTGCGGTGTTGTCAATCCTAACGCTCCGTGCGGCGTTGATACCAGTCACAGCGCAGGCCAGTGCGGCGTCTACAACGACGCCCTCAACAAAATGGATGCACTTGAACACGCTTGGCACATCATCAAAGCCAAGGAAGATGCACCAAATTATCGCAAAGCGACTGGCTCCAAAAAATGCGGCAACTGCAAGGCTTGGGATTCTTCAAAGACCGATGACCCCATGACGGGGTATTGTGAGTGGTACGACTTCAACTGCCGTGCCGACCATGTGTGCGATGCTTGGGCGGGGAAGAAATGACTGAACAGTGCTCTTGTTGTAGCGTGATGGTCGTCAAAGACCTCAACCGCTGGTTCAAGGAGAAGTGGGTGGATGTGTCCCGTAAGGACAAGGACGGCAAGCACCCTCCGTGTGGCCGTTCAAAGGCCAAGACTTCCAGCAAAGGCTACCCCAAGTGCCGCCCGTCGGTCAAAGTGTCCAGCAAGACGCCGAAGACCAGTGGTTCAATGACCGAAGGGCAGAAGCGTGCGGCAACCAAGCGTAAGCGAGCCAAGAAGCAGGGTGTTGGCGGTAAGCCGACGATTGTCAAGTTGCTCAAAGAAGACCCGCTTCATCCTCAACAATTTTATGATTGGCAAGCAAAGAACGCCAGCGAACCAATGGACATCGCTATGCGGTTGCTCAAGACTCGTATCGCATCACCGGATGAAGACCATCCTCAAATTGGCAGAACTGTGTATGACCCCGAAACGAATGAAGTTTTAGATTCATCAGTAAGACTCATGCCGACCAAACATGGTAGGCATAACGAACCCGAAAACTTCATCCGTGATGTAATACATGAAGATATGCACACAGCAACATTACCCGAAGTAGGTCAAAGTGGCAATATCGCCCATGCGGAGTTCCCTGCATTTTTGGGTGAAGAAGTGTATTCACAAAGATTGGCAGAAGAAGGTAAATCAGAAAGGCGACGAGAACCTTATGATTTAGAAAGAACAACTCCTTTTAATCAAGCATTGTATCGTGTGGGCAAACACCCTAATGTTCCCGCTGAAGATAGGGAAAAAGCGAAGCAATTGTGGTTTAACAGCATTCGGACAGGCGAACCAATGGACATCGGCTCCCAACTACTCAAGCGACCAGTCAGTCCCGAGGCCAAGCGGCACAAGTTGGAGTATGACACCAAGTACGAGTCCACGCCCGAGCGCCTCAAGTATCGGGAAGAACTTAAGCGTGAGCGAAGGCACCGGGGTATTGACGGTAAAGGGGGCCCGGACATGAGTCACACGAAAAACCACACTCTCGTCGCCGAAGACCCTCACACCAACAGGGCCCGCCACTTCAAAGAGCGAGGCACCCTCAAGGGCGACCCCATGCATATCGCTTGGCTCTTGCTCAAGTTTGACTTGGACCAGCGTGACCCCGACGACATGGACGATTTTGAGCGACGCGAGGAGGACTTGATGCGCCAGTTCAACCGCCGGCATGCGCCCGAACAGACGCTTTCGCGAGGTCAACTTCGCCGCCTTGAGCAAGGCCGTTCTGCCCGTGGGCAGCAGACCAAAAACTTCGCTGGTAATCCGGAAGCAGTTAAGCGTGCAAGTGAAAAACTGCGTGCGACAAGGGCAGCGCAAAATCAAGAAATGGCTCGGCGCAAATTGAAGGAAAACATTGATGCGGCAGAAGTTCACCCCGGCAAGGTAGAGTTTGATGATTTCAAACCCCCTGCCTTTACTGAGGTCCATGACCTTTTCCAAACGATGCACCCATCAAAAGGCGACATCTACAACAGTCGCACTTACGGAACGCCTCCATTGGAAGCAATGAAAGACTCACGAATGAGAGACGCTCATGTTGACATTAGTTTCAACAACCGTGATGCACAGCGTGCAAAGACGACCGATGAGTTTGACAAAACGCAAGCCTTGGCTACTTTGTTAGGTGCTATGGGCCTCATTCCTCCCGAGGCAGGAATCTACCTAAATGCTGCGGACACAGGCTCAAAATATAGAGATTTTGGCGAAATGGAAAACATGCTGTACGGAACTCCAAGAGTGCACATGGCATTCCCGCCAAGAGTACAGATTGAAGGCGCGTCCAACCCGTCGGGACCATACCCGACTTTCCAAGGTTTACCGTTTAGAACAGAAGAAGATTCAATGTTCGGCGTCCCCTTCACAACTGGCGAACCCATGGACCTTGCGTTTCGCCTCCTCAAAGGTGATGTTTGATGACCGAATATCCCTTTGACAGTTGGGGATTTTCGTTCCCAATTACTCTTGAAGACCACTTGTTTATCATGGAGCAGTTGATGGACCACTTTGCTCATGTTATTGATATGTTGGAGGAGGCTTGCGACAACAACGATGCGTTGCTGGCTGACCTCGTGGACGCCCAAGAGCAATACATGGTGCTGCGACAGGCTTATGAGAAAATGAAGAATGGGGATATTTGTCATGCTGAGTCCAACTGACGCCGCTTGGTCTGTCCTTGAAGAAGGGCACCGTGTGGAGAAGTTGCTTCCTGCTCTTCTTCTTGGAGCGGCAGCAGCACAGGGATTGCACAATGCAGGGTTTAGTTTTCGGGATGAGGAGGGCAATTTGGCACCGGGCTTTCGCGGCTCAGCAACCGTTGCGGACCCAACTGGTGGTATGATTGCGAGTAAAGAAATTGAAGACCCCAATGCGTTGGAACGAGGGGCAGCAGTAGCGACACAGGTTCTCCCTGTAGGGGCAGGAATCAAAGCCGTGAGGGGAATTGGAAGGGGCGCTAAAACGGCACTTCAAGGCGTTCGTCAAGCCGACCGAGCACAGGCAGTGGCTCGTGCGGCTGATGCTGAGAAGGCTGCACAAGCAGCCGCAGCACACGCTCGTCGGCTACAGGTGAGTCAGCGGGCCTCTTCTCGTCGCCCCGGAGCCTACCGAGCCACCAATGCAGAAGTTGACGAAGCCTACCGTATTGCAGAAGATGCTGCACAAATTGCACGAAATCGCCGCTTAGCACCCACTGTTCCGAAAGCGACTCGTAGGGGAGGTAAGGTTGCCCAAGCGACCGGCGTTGGTGCCGGCTTTGGTGTACCTTTGGCCGTTGCAGGCTACCATCTTGGTCAATCAGCCATTGATGCACTCACTCCAACATCGGGCCCCGTTCAAGGATTCGGTGCAGGTGGCGGCATGGCTCCCGCACAAAGCGGTCAGCAAGGCTTTGCACTTGCCAATCATCCTGCCGGCGGCATCGGTGGTGTGCAAAATGTAAACCCCGGTCAAACGGCTCGTCAAGACATTTGGAGCAATGTTCAGTGGAACCAATCGCAGCCGGCCCCTATTCAACAGAATTGGGCACAACAGCCAAATACACAGACTTCCTCCCAAGTTCGTACGGGGATGTTTATGTCACTCGGAGACCAACTCTTAAAATCGGCTGTCGGCCTCATGCAATACACAGTTATGAAGGAAAATGCTTGCCCCAAATGCGGCAAGAAAGGCTGTGTCTCTAAAATGGGATGCATGGCCAAAGCAGAATGTCCGCATTGTGATGGCGATGGTCCCCGGAGCGCATGCACTTGCGGCAAGAAAGAAAAGGCCGAGGGCAAGAAAAAGCCGGCTCACGGCATGGTCATTGTCATTGGTTCCAAAGCCGGACCCGGCCCGTCAACGGACGGTAAGCGGGACGACAAAAAGTGATACTCAAGGGCTGTTTTGCCCCCTCTCAGCAAGCAGCCCGCCTTAGAAGGTTTTATTTGTTCGTGCATTTTGGGTATATATGAGAGGATTGTATGTCAAGCAGCAGTCAAGGCGTAGACCAAAGTGAAATCCGACTCATGGGGCTTATCCTCATGCAGTCGCTGAATGTAGGACTGGCCATCGGGGTTTTCAACGCCGGTATTTGGATTGATTTGGACAGTACACCTTTGAATGCGTTTACTTATGCTATGGGCGCTTTCTTTGTACAAGGTATTGCTTACTATTTCTTCAAAATGTTCTTTCAGCAAGGCATGGACGACAAAGCCCGACAAAGCGAAATGGAACGAGAGCGCCGTAACCGTTATCGTAGCATGGAGATGACTTTTGAGCGACGCCGTCAAGACATGGAGTTGCGAATGCAAGAGGCACAATTGGAACAAGAACTCCGCTGGATGGAGCAAAATCCCGGCAAAATGCCGCCAATGAATCTTTCCGACCCCATTTCAGTTGACACGACCAACTTTAATCCCGAAGCGAGCGACAAAAGTCTTGAACTTGGAGTTTCTTTTGACAACGGTGATAACGATATTCCTCGTGGACCCGATGGGAAGTTTAAGAGGAAGGAGTGAGGCCCGTGGGCTGGCTGTTCAAAACGCCGAGTGATGATGCCACGGAGTCTACACTTCGTGCGATTCATATGGCCAATACGCTTGATAATGCGTATGAGCGTACATGGGGATGGGTCAAAGCGGTTGTCTTTTCGTTTTTGAGCGCCTTATCCGTGAGTGCGTTTGAATATCACAACGACTGGAGTTTTTGGGAACATACGGTTACTTGGATGGCCGAGAAAGTCACGAGTTGGTTTGAATGAGTGCGACAGCGGGTTCAGCGTTGGTGGGCGGCATCGTTTTTGCTCGCGAACTGTATCATTATTGGATTCCGCGACGAGTTGGCGTATACGGCCCACCATTGACTGGAAAGACTACATTGGACAAATATTTGACCACACCGGGTGAAATGGAGGAAATACCTCTTGACAAGCGCACCGAGCATGCAAAGGTTCTCGGAAAATACCTTTTACCACGCCCCAGTCGTAAGCGTATAAAGTATAAAGGTGAGACTCGGGTGGTTCACTCGGCGGATATAGGCGGACAACAGCGTTTTTGGAACCTTTGGGTAGACGATATGGTCAACCGTAATGTAGAAGCAGTAGTGTTCATGTTTGACGACCGTGCAAGTGCTGGGGGTAACACAAGCGTTGATGCTGTTGGAGGATTCAAGTTCTTGGTGGACGCCCTTATTTACCGTCAATATCGGTACAGAAACTTCCGAAGTTGGCTAAAGGGTAAAAAATATGCTCCAAAAGTGATTTTATTGGTGGCGAACAAGGCTGATAAGTGGTGGGACGACCAAGCCAACATACTTTGGCAACAGCAGCGACTTGGGGAACACCGCATTTTTGACCCGTTTCGGGAAGACCTTGTGAGGTTACAGAAGGCCGGAATACCCACACGAAGGGGTATGATGGCTACCCGAATTGGCTGGAATGTGGAAATGACGATGGTTGACATGCTATCTACATGAGGTGAGTAAAAATGAATGGGTTACGACGCTATGGACAAGTTCCTCAGCACGCAAATGGTAATTTATATGCCCTTGACGCCAATCAAATGGTGGCATTATCGCAACAAGGGAGCCTTTCTCACGAACAATTGATTGAAATGCAAGGTGCTCAGCAGGGAATGCGAGAAGCGGCTGCAAAAAGCAACATTGAGGTCCCAAAAGTCAATTTTTACCCCAGTCGTCACCCCGATTCCCGAAAAGCGCGCAAAAAGGACATCAAACAGGCCCGAAAACTGCTCAAACCGAGCAAAAGAAGCGTTTTCAACCCACTTCGGTGGCTTGGAATGAAGTATCGCTACAACAAACTGCACGAAAGGTGCGTTGTAGACGGCTGTGACTGTGTTGAACTCATCAAATATGACAATCTGTACGCCAAAATATGCGACGAGGCTACTGGCGAGAGTTTGTGGGACTTATATTGGACAAATCCAGTCACAGGGGAGGTTCAATCCTTTGTAGCAGCCGAAAATGTCACTGATGGGCGTAAAATGAGGGGTACATATTGCCCCGAACACCTTCATTTGTACCATTTACTGTGTAAATGGGAGGATGAAAACGACAAAGTACGCCAAAACAGCAAATCCGGCATGCGTGAAATGGTCAAAAAAGGCGTTTCTACCGTCGCTGTACCCATTTCAATCGTCAAAAAGAAGGACAATACACCCCAATTTTTGGCCAAATATGAGCCTTTTTTCAAGCAATTAGAACAGGATTCTCACCAAACAAGCGGTATTTCAATCCTCCATTACCAAAATCCGGTGTCAAAAATGAATGATGTGACCATGATTGTCTTTGATTTACGCATATTTCAGCAAGAATTGGGCCAAATGGGTCAGCAAAATCCACCCAGTCTTCTTGATGCAGTGGGTAAAGTAGGAATTACATTGCCCGAATCACCTGTTGGCCAACAGGTTGAAGAACAGAATGGCCCTCAGTTTGACCAAGGGCAGCCTTGAAAGTAGGTGAAAGCATGCTATTCGGTAACAATCAGCAACAAAATGGCGCACTCAACCTTGGTGCACCCACCGGCTCCCCTCAGCAACCCTTTGCTTTCGGTCAACCCCAGCACAATGCTATGCAGAACTTTGGTCAAAGTTCCTTTGGAGGGGGCATGATGCAAGGTATCGGTATAAATCCCGCCATGATGCAACAACCAGTGGCCCCGCCAAGCGAAATTGAAATCCAATTAGCACTCATGCGCTCTGTTGCACCTATGGATAGGTTCGTAGCATCAGCCCAAATGGCGACATTTTTGCAAATGATGAACGACCTTGTTAGTTTTTCAGTGCTTGAAGTGTTGAAAAACGCTACTTTTGTCATCAACGAAGACGACGGTACGATGAAAATGGACATCGCTTCGCTCCCGTCGCACCTTCAAACGATGAGTGCAGAGAATGTCACCAGTCAATTTAACCAACTTCAAAGTATCAGTCAGCAAAACATTCAGCAAGCCGAGATGCAGCAACAGCAAATCCTCGCTATGGCCCAGCAATCGCTGATGGGCGGCGCTCTCCAAGCAGCATTGGCTGACGAAGGTATGATGCAAAAGGTGGGTGGCGGTGTCGGTTCCTTTGCCCGCAGTATGATGGGAGGTCGCTGATATGATGGATAAGAGCACTCCAAACTTTTACTATGGGTTTGCGATGTCAACCCGTGACATTTTCGCTCCAAAGAAAAGCGTTATCGTAGATATGGTCATGGTACAAGTTTTGACCATCATTGTTACGCTCTCACTGATTCTTTTGACAGGCAGTAGTAACTTGAGTTCCGACACGATGGCCTACATGATGGGCGCTATGATGGGCGCAATTCTCCTTGCTACGGGTATTTACGCCCGTATTTCGCAACAATAGTCACCATTTGTCTTGGGGACAAGTGGATGATTTGAGTGAAGCCTTCGTCCGCATGATGCATCCGCACTCTTCGCACCGTGTACCTGTCCAACTTGGGCACTCTTGACAAATACTCAGTCTCCGATTGCGCTCTTCGGGGGACACCTTACGCCTCAAAGCAACATCTCTTGCTGCCTTTGATAAGGAAACTGCGGTGTCTTTTGACATCGGTATTCCAGCAACTTTTACCTCTATTTTGGGGAGCCTCGGCACATAGCCCGCTCAACCCTTTCTCCTAAAGCCTTATCGTTGGACGGTGCATGGCCCAGTCATGGGAGGTCGGCAGACCAAGCGTTCTTGCGCTTTTTGCAATGACCCCGACCGAGAAGACCTTGAGATGAATATAGCCCAAGGCATCGCTGATGCACGGACATTGGACCGAGACAAAGGGTGGCGTACCAATACCGCCGAACGACACATGCGAAACCATGCAGGTGAAAACTTAGACGGCTCCAATTATCGTTGCGTTTTGTGCACAGACGACCAGCGGAGTATGTACGAAGTTGCCTATTTTGACGAAGGTATGACCAGTCAAGAGATTGCAGATGAATTAAATTGTAGTGAAGCAACGGTGTATAAGCACATGAAAAGTCATTTCCAGCCCATCGTTAAGCAAAGTGCTTCCGCAATTGTTTCCATCAAAGTTGGTCAAGAAGCCGATATTCTCCGGCACAACACTGAGCGACTCAACGAGAAGTTGTCTCGTTACATGGACGAAGTGAGCATTCACGACGACGGGGCGGTGTCGGACATGGTTAAATTGAGCAAAGAGATTCGTGAGTCCATCAAAGACTTGACTTCATTTCAAAAAGCGTGGATTGAGCCGGAGGAAAAAATGGTTGCAAATACCATCAACATCCTCAAACTTGAAATGGCTAAAGAGAGTCCCGATACTTGGAAGCGCGTCAAAGAAGCACTGCTTACGCAGGAAGGTGACGACATTGACATCCAAGGCATGCTGGAGCAGGAGGATTGAGCATGGTTAGTAGTATGGGTACTGGTAGCGATACCCGTATGTATTCTCCTCGGTCCGAATCGGACCACCTCTATACCGATGGTGAAGACTATCGCCACGGTAAGGGTTCGCCCGAACACGAAGAGGAAGTGAAAGACAAAAAAATGAAGGACAAGGAGGAGGCTGTCAAAACTCGTGAACTTCCTCATCTCAAGTTCAATATTGAACAGGCTGAGCCGGACATGGGTATGCCGATGGCTATGCCTCCCGAGGAGCCCCAACAGGACATGATGGAAGAAACGCCCATGGCCAATCAAGCAGAATTGAGTGACATCACAGGCTCCCCGGGCACAGGCTCCCCCGAAGCCAGTATCAGTTTTGGTGCACAGGCGCTCAGCCCGTATGGGCAACAGACTATTATGGCCAGTGAGCCAATGGAAATTGCTTTTCAATTGCTTAAAGAGCAAAGCCCGTTCGCAACACAGCCGTTCAAGGCTCCTCCCGGTGGCCGCTCTCGTCAAACGCAAGCGACAAATATGCGTGCAAAACGACAGTCTCGCACACTCAGCCCTCGTACGGAGAAAGGCGGACTTACGCAAGCCGACTTGGCCGTTGACATGTCTCACCTTGGACTTGAAACCAAGCAGCCTCTGCGTTTGTTTCCCGACAAATACCGCCAAAGCCTTGGCACACGAGCCATGCAGGCCAATCGGGGCAACATTTCCTTGCCCTATCAAGGGCACAACCCCGAGCGCCGTACAGAGTTCAAGCCCATGACCATGAAGTCCGAACTTCAAGAAGTGCAAACACTTCTCAAGTCGGCTTCCGGCTACCTTCAACTGAGCCAGTTGCGCAACATTTTGCGAGACTTGCAGCGAGCCATCGCTCACAAGGAGTCAACCAAGAAAGCACCGCCGTCCGGCAAAGGCACTTCCAAAGAGGGTGAGGCTGGGCACCGTGATGGTGAAACTACCCAGCCTCAAGGGGGCACTGACAACAAAGAGGCTGATGAGTACCGTTCTGCCGGTGCCTCCGGTCATCACTTTGTGAGCAGGGGTAGTGGGAGGACGGCTTAATGTTCCGCGTCCATTATTCGTCACACGATTTGGCTGAAAGTCGTGGGGACTTTTACATCCCCGACATGCTTCACCACGCTTGGAGCGTTGTGAAGAAACAAATGATACTGCGTAAGTCGTACGGTCTGTACCACATTGGTGAAAATGAAACTTTTCCTATCCGTGAGTGGGCACCCGAAGCGGCATTGAATCCCCCAATTGACAACCCTTGGTACGACCAATTTGAAGGCCCCGAAGGAATACGGGCCCATCATCCGCCGTTTGGTCACGATTTCAAAACAGGTGAGTTGCTATATTCCAAAAAGCACAGCGACGGTCGTCCGGAAAGCATGCACCCACTTGATTATATGATATACGACATGACCAAGCGACTTGAAAAGGCAGTTACCGAACAAGGTCGCCCGGACATGTGGAACAAAGGTATAACGGAGAAATTGTTTGGAATCGGTATTGATAAGCATAACCAAACCGCTGACCAGCCCTTAGCACCTATCAACAGCGTTTTGTGGCGACTCAACACTGCTACGGGCTTTGACGGCGATGCTGAAAAAAGTGCAAGGCAAACACATACTCCCGATGGGCGTCAATACAACTACTCCACAAATCAAGGCAATTTGCATGACCTTCGTGGGGCTGATACGGGGATGTGGATTGACGGCGGTATTCACCCCATGTGGGAAAGCACCAAAGGAGTATACGATGTGTTTCGTCAGTTTTACCGACAGCAAGGTATTGAGTTGCCTCCATCCGATACAATGAGTTACTTGACCGGTCCAAAGGTGCGTCTACAGGATTTGACTTTTCAACGAGTGCAACCTATGAGTCGTGAGGAGGCACAAACGCACTTTCTTGACCCACAGTCCAGCGGTATGCACCCAAAGCATAAATCCGGCAAGGCTCTTGAAAATTACCACGCATTGGATGTCATTGACTTTATGCCCAATGCTTTGTTTAGCCGGCCGACAGGTAGTAAAGGCGCAAGGAGCCGTACTGGGGCGGAAGGGGAAGACCCGGAAACTATCCTTAATCGCGCTCAAGAAATAAAATACGAATTGGACAAAGTTGGAATCCCTATTAACGATGAGGATGCAATAGCGTATGCTGAAATGCCTATTTCACAATTCATTATAGGAGGCGATAGGCACCAAGTTCAAACAGGTAGCCAAGGTCCCGCCATTTTGCGAAACATTGCTCAGCAACTGGGAGTTGATATGGACTCTTCGCGATATAATTCAGTGTTATCTTCTATTGGTATGCGTAAAGGTGACTCGCGACATCGCGGTGTGTCGCAATCTCGCCACTTATACGCTATTCCGTGGGTTCACGCTATGAACCTCTTTGACGCGGGTAAGGCGGACACCCGAGAAGAATCGTGGCAGATGGCAACTGAGCAATTTCGCAACATTGACTATGAGCACAAAAACACTGCTTATACAGAAGGTAATCGTGAAAAGTATAGAGCCTTTGCGGACCAAATGAAGGAAACTCCAGCCCATTCCGGGCAAATGACGAGGGCCACAGGAAAACTTCCCGAACCCCATAACACACATCCGGACCACGCTATTCCTTCCGAAGTACCTCTTCATTGGCTCCCTCACATTGGTGTCTTACCAACAGGAGTTTCGCCTGCATCGGATAAGGCAAAAGAAAGAACAAAGGAGATGCTTGCACAAAACGCAGAAAGGTCACCTCCTCCTCGGCAGGCTGTGGAAGAAACTGCTGCACCCACTCGCATGGACGAGGTTGCAGCGTTGCGACAGCAGTTGGCGGGTATGGAGGAAGCCCCACTTGTCGGCCAGCGTGCGTCAGCGGCTTTGCCTCAACCAGTAGGTCCCGGCCGAGCATCGTTCCAACAACGACTGGACGACGGTAGCCTCATCACTTCCGAAGAGCGCACGGTTAGCGATTTGCTCAAGACTATGGAGCGCATTCAACTCAAAGAGGCTCGTCAAGACTCGGTGGTCAAGTCGCTGGTCCAGTATCGCTCACTTATCACCAAGTCCGATGATGTAAGCGAAGTGGCTCAGTCGTTGGGTATCAGTGTAATGGATGTTCACGGCATCTACCACTCGCACGGCGACTGGCATCGCGTGGCAAACGATTGGAATGTCGGTCCCGAAATCGTCAAGGCGGTCAAGGTCACCTTCGGAGGTGGCGTTTGATGAAGGGCGAAGTGCTGGTCAAGGCCCGCCCTCGTATTCAATACGACATGAGCGGTAAGCCCAGCATGTACTTTGAGCGAGGGGGTGAAAAAGGGGGTGAACGAAGGCTTCCGTCAAAGCGTGAGCGTTTAGCCGGACTTGCTGGTGGATTAGTCGGTGTACTTGGTGGGCTTACAGGTAAACATCGTAGTCTTGGTGGTTTGTTGGGCGGTATGTACGCAGGTGGTGTTCAAGGTGCTGGTTTGGCGGGAGGTGCTGCTGGAAAAACGGTTAGGCCCGGACGCCGAGCAGAATTACAACTGGAAGCACAGTCAAGGGCTAATCAAGGGCGAGAGGCAGGCGTTGGGCGCATGCGCCGACGGGTGGAGCGTGCGGAAGAAGCACAAGACCGAATCAATGCACCTGCTGGCGCTAACACGCAAGGCGTTGTTAGTCAGTTGCGAGATAAGGTAAGGGTTCGTCGCACTCCCGATTACATGCGTCGTGATTTCCGAGAGGCCGAGGCGGATGAGGCAGAACGAAGGGCAGAAGCGCAAGCCGCACGAGAGCGTAGAGAAGTCAGCCGGGCGGATTTGGCGAGGGCCCAAAGATTGAGAGATTTGACTCCGGAACAACTTGAAGAAGTGGGGCAAATAGACCCTGCATATTTTGAGCATTTACGCAACCTTAGAGCAGCAATGGAAGCAGCGGGTAACCCATTAGCACAAGTGCAGCAATCATCACCTCCACCAGCGACTCCTATACCTCCCCCCCAAGGCGGCGTCGCCAATGAAGAAGCACAAGACCGACAAATGCACCCCTCCGGTAATCCTAACAATATGGACCATGACGCCGAGTTGCCGGGGCAAGAAACTCAAACTCCTACGGAACTTGGTAATCAAATTGCTGCCCAAGAGCCAAATGGAGCCTCGTCGCCAAATGGAGCCTCGTCGCAACTAACCCCCGAACAAATTGCTGCTATTATAGCCGCCGGTATGGCTCAACAAGGTGGTTCGCAGTGAGTGATAATCCTGCTATCAAAGACCTTGTTCAGCAAGTGGACACCGAGATGTGCAAGAAGAGTTTCAAGTATTTCTTTCATGAGATTTTGGGGTTTGATTATTCCTATCATCACGAATGTTGGGAAAAGGGGTTGAATGAAAACCGCTACTACTGTGTGAAGGCGTCCCGTGACCACGGCAAGTCAGTGTTCTTTATGTCCTATGCTTTGTGGCTGGGGGCGTTCCAGCCTAACACGCATATTATGGTGTTCAGTCACAGTCTTGAGCAGACCCTTGAGCACATGCGCTTTATTCGCAGCAACATTGAGGGCACGGACTTGCTCAAACATCTCAAGCCTGCTGGCAAGCCGTGGGCTAAATCCTACTTTGAGTTCACTAACGGTAGCCGTATCATGGCCAAGTCGGTCGGCGGTGCTACCCGTGGGTTTCACCCCGATGTTGTGGTGTGTGACGACATTCTGTGGGGAACGACCACAGGTGAATTGCAGCGTGCGGCTGACTGGTTCTATACCGTTCTTCTCCCTGTGTTGCACCACACGGGTCGTATGATGATGGTCGGCACTCCGTTTTCCTATGACGACCTGTACGCCGAGTTGGAAGAAAAGGACACCTTTACGGTGGAGACATATCCCGCCATCAACGACAAAGGTGAAGCCTTGTGGCCGGAGCGATGGGATTTGGAAGCACTCAAAATGCGTGAATCGTCCATGCCCGCTATTCGGTTTGCCCGTGAATATTTGTGTGAACCCATTCATGACACTTCCAGCATGTTTCCGCATAGCCTGCTTGAAGCAGCCCGTGACCCGAACCTCAAGGTCATGGACTACGCCGAGCACGAATACGACGAGAACGGTGAGAAGGCAGGACTGTTTGGGCAGCACTTTATTGGCTGGGACCCGGCGATTGCGTCGGATAAGAACGCCGACTACACCGCCATGGTGGTGATTCGCACCGTGCCGGGCGACGGCACAAAGCAAATCGTCCATGTCGTCAATGAGAAGGGGCTTGGTGGTATGGCACAAAAGAAGCGCATGCTTCTCCTCAACAATCGGTTTCAGCCCGACCTTATTGAACTGGAAGGCAACAACTTCCAGCGTATGTTTGAGGCTGAACTGCGGGACATGCGTGATGACATTCCTATCAAGACCTTCATGACCACTCGTCAGCGAAAGGAGTCCATGTTCATGAGTTTGCTATTGGCGTTTGAGCAGGGACAACTCAAAACTCCATGGGGCGATGAGAAGAGCAAAGAATACACAAGGATTTTGGAGACTCAACTCAGTCGTTTCGGTATGAAACGCAGCGGGCGACTTGAGTCGGTAGGTAGTCACGACGACTTGGCCATGGCGGTAGCCCTCGCTAATTGGGGGACAAAGGAGTTCAAGGGCAGCGTAATGTTGCTGGAAGATGATGACTTGCCCGGGTTTGACGACTGGTTCTTGGGAGCGCCAAGCATGAGCGATGTGCGATTTGGGGGAGATGATATTTTTGTCGCTTAGGGACCTAAACTCTCATAAGGCGAGAGCCCCACCCCGCAAAGGGAGGGTGTGATATGTGGCCGTCATTGAAAGTAGGACAAGGCCAATCCTTTGTTGACTTGGGCGATGAGTTGGGTAACATGGTAGCCTCCACTTTGTCGCATCACCCCCTCGTGAAGCGTGACCCCTCAACGGCCATCATTATCGCTAAAGAGGCTTTACCCCGTGCGGAGGAACCTGTTGACATTTTTGTTGAGTCTCACGAGTTTCCGGTAAATGGAGACTCTTGGTTCGTTAGCCATTTCGGTAAGGACGCAGAAGAGGTGGTTAAAAACTTCAAGAAAGCGCGTCGGCATATGAAAGACATGCGTGATGAAATTGACAAAGCCATTGAAAGCGTTCGTAGGTTGAAAGCAGAAGAAGTGCAGAAGACTTTGGAGTCCATTCCTTGGGCAATTCATCATTACGACACCATACGCAATTTGGGATTAAGCGATAGGAACTTAAAGTCGTTGAGGCTTTTTTCAAAATCCCGAGAAAACACTTTGCGTAGAGCATGTGTTATGTGGGAAGTTGCGGATGAAACTCTCAAAATGTTGGACGAGTTTGAAGAGGTTTGGGGCGATGAAGAGCGTAATGCTTGGGTCAACGCTATGCAACAAAGGCAAGACGCTAAGAAAATGTGGCGCAGCGGTTTGCACCAAATTGATACGCTTACCAAAGAGCAGCGTAATTGGATGGAAATGGCTAAAGCGGAACTGGTTGACAAAGGTCACATGGGTGCAAGAGACATTACGGCAAATCTCATAGAGAAAGGTGTCAAGCGCATTGAAGCCCCACGCCTCGCTCAACTGTTGAAAATGTACGGCGAAGAAATGGACATTATCAAAACCGCACGCAGGGGAGAATATGCGGTGCTTGCTTCACACGGCATTATCGTCAAAGACCCGTGGGCATATGCTGCCGGATTCTTTGATGCGGACGGCTCAATCTACATTACAAAGCGCGGAGAAGTGCGGGCCTCGGCAGTGGCTACAGGTGACCGTGGGAAAATACACTGTGAGCGATTGCAAAAGGCACTTGGCTGTGGCGTGCTAAGCCTCAATGAAGTGGTGGGTAAAAACAGCAACCGAACCGTTCATCGTGTCAATTTTCAATCCAAAAGCGATGTCAAGAAAGTTTTGGAAGGCATCCTGCCTCACTTGCAATTAAAATCAATGCAGGCTAAAGCCGCTCTCCGATGCCTAAAAGAAGAGGACCCCCTCCTCAAAGAACAACTCCGATTGTTTGTTCAGCATGAAAATTGGAAAGACGACCCCGATACGCTGGCCAAAAAAATGGGTGATTGGACAATTGACAAAGACACAGTGATGAGTTGGAAAGAGGTGTTGTGATGGCGGAAGAACGGGGTAGAGTAGCACGAGCCTTGAGTGGGCTTACCGACCGGTTCCGTCGCCGAACAACGCCCGAGCCACAAATGCCCCTGTGGACTACGGGCATTCAAGAACCTGTTATCATGCAGGGTATCACTATCCCTGCTCTTTATTCAGTGGCACATGAAAATGTAATTTTGAGAACGGTTATCACCACACTTCAACAGGAGATTTTCCGCCGAGGTTACTATTGGGAAAAGGCGTACCATCGCAAATGCATGGTGTGTGACAAAGAATATCAGCACGATGTAGAGATGTGTACGCAGTGCGAATCAACTGAGTTGCAAAAACCCGACCCCGACAACCTCGTTTACCCCAAGTGGTTGATTGAACAGCGCAACAGTATGGAGCAGCGGTTTATTGATGTCCTGCGGGAGATTGAGTATGATTTGAACATCGTTGATGATGCCTTCATGATTTTGGTCAAGGAGTATTATGTAGACCCCGAATCCAATGAGATTCAATTTTATCGTATCAAAGAGATTTTGCGAGGTGACCCCATTTTTATGCGAATTGTGGCTGATAAGCGTGGTGTTCGTGGCGGTCGTTACAAAGTCTGCCCTCTTCATCGGGACCAAGTGCGGGGGTACAGCGAGCGCGATAAGAATTGTGAAACCTGTGGGCACGAACTTGAGGATGTACACCATGTAAATACAGCGGGTGCAGGGAAGTCTCAATATTACATTGAAGGCGAAGTCATTCATGTGAGCAAGTATCACCCGTCCAAACTCTACGGTCGTTCACCAGTGGCTACGATTTGGCGACAGGCCATGACGCTCACGGCCATGGACAACTACATGTACACGGCTTATTCAAAGCGCCGTGTTCCTCGTGGTTTAATTTCAATCACGACGGACAATGTAGAATCCATGAAATCCTTTTGGAAAGGTGTGGATGAAAAGTTGGAGCGTGACCCTCACTACATTCCCAAAATTGCTGTAGAAAGTCAGCAAGGTCGTGGTGGCGTCAACTGGGTTAAGTTCATGGACACGCTGGAAGAAATGCAATACATTTCAGTTCGTGATGAAATGCGAACTCGTATCGCTGCTTTTTACGGCGTGTCCAATGTGTTCATGATGGACACCGGTAAATCCGGTGGGTTGAACAACGAGGGGTTGCAAATCCTTGTAACCAATCGTGCTGTTGAGGCAGGTCACAAGGTTTACACCGAAAACTTGTTCCCTCGTTTGATGGAGGAAATGGATGTAAGCGACTGGAAACTTACGCTTTATCCCAATGAAGAAGAAGACGAAGTCACCCGCCTGCGCCGTGACGAAATGGAAGTCAACATCGCCCAGCGGATGGCGCAACTGGGCTATCAAGCCGAACTCATTGAAGAAGGGGGACGAGATATTCGCTTCATCTACAAGAAGCAAGAGATGCCTCCGGGTCAACCCGGTATGCCCGGCATGCCCGGCATGCCCGGCGGTCCGCAGCCTATAGCGCAGCCCGGCGGTCTACCTACGCGCAATATTCCTCCACAATTAGCGGGTAGTCTTGCAGGTGCCGCCAGTGCAGGTATGGCGGCCATGAACCCCGGTGGACAGGGCGTTGGCCTACGAAACCGTGGTCCGGCCAGCCCTCAAAATTACACTACGCCGGGCAGCGGCTCTCCGATTGGGAGCGTTCAACAGCGAGGACCCGTAGCCGGACCAGTTGAACAGGCCCTGCGGAATACAGGTGGTTTTTGAAGCAAAGTTAAAAACAATGAAGGTGGTGGGATAAGCATGGACCTCTTGAAGTTGGACCCAATGGCGCGTAAAATGCGTAATCATGTTGATGCTTTTTACAAAGCCTTAGAGCAAAACGACCAAAACAGTGCAATTGACCACATCAACGAGGTTCGCAAGTTTGCCGAATATCTGTCCGAGGATGTTTCTTCGGCAATCGCCAAGTCGGCGGTGCCCCCAACTGTTGGTGTAAACGACATCTACGCTGGCGGTGTACCCATCCGCAAGTTCAACCAAGTTCAATCGGTCCATCCCACCACTGAGCGTGTACTTCCGGGCACCATCCGAACTTCTCGTACTGGCCCAATCATGAGCCAGCGTAACAACCGTACACTTTGAGGTGAATCAATTGACTGACGACAGCGGAGAGGGCGTTGCAGAACGATTGATGAATGCACTGATTTCAAAAATGGAAGTCATGGACAGCAACTTGCAAGTGTTGAAAGCCGAAAATGAAGTGCTCAAAGGACTGGTGAGTGACCCAGCAGCCCTACTAAAGAAAGCCGGATTTGTGTCTCGTAAAACTACTGCACCCGTAGATGTTATGCCCGACCTTTTCCGAGGTGACTCGCACTTTGACATTTTGAAAAACGATAACGGTAGCGGCATTAACATCCCCGCAACCAACCAAGAGTTCCATGAAATGGATTGGGGAGACATTCATCTACTTGCTGCCGAAGCCAAGAATGCAGGGGCACTCGGCAACCAAACAGGAATGGAGTGATAATATGAAGCCACGATTTGAACCACGGGACCCGGAGTTTGACCAACTACTCAAAGCAGCAGTAGACTTGGAACAGCGATTGCTTAAAGAGCAAGGCATCACCTTTTCACAAAAAGAGGGCACAGACCTTAACGATGTGCAATTCCATGTTCAAGTGGGCGGTGAGACAGGAGTGCAGAATCAATATTTCAGCACCAACCAACGCCTCATCAGCGTGGAGGATGTAGCGAACAAAGGAGCCATTTCGGAAAAGTCCGACATTCTTGACAAGAACCCACACTACCCCACGGCTTTGTCCACCTTGGACGCTCACTTCCTTGACGGCGGCTCGCAAAAAGTGCAGAAGAGCCTTGTCGGCGCTGATGAGCATAAGTTTGCTGTGAGTGAACTTCGCAAAGCGGTGCAGAAACTCCAAAGCCGCCTTTGAAGGCGGTGACGGCGTGTCGGACGACATCCTCCTCAAAGACGCGTTTGAGGACGCTGAACAAGTCACGAGTGCTAAAACGCTTGACGACAGGTTAAATGCTGTAATTACTGGAGTAGAAGGCGTTGAGCAACCTGCTCCCGATTTTGAAAGCGGGGGAGGTGGCTCGTTTGTGCAAGAAACGATGGCTACAGCACATCCGCATGTTGGGCGGACGGCAGGTATCAGCAACATTGGGGAAATGCCCGGCCGTTGGACTTATGAGGCCATCAATGAACCATCGTTCGCTCAACAGTATTCGGATGCGGGCCATTATCCCGACACTTCGGTGATGCATCCGGAGTTCAATCCGATGTTACGGGCTCATCGCGGAACACTGGCGAATGGTGAGAGGGTCAATATTCCACCTGCTTTTATCCGCAAGGTTCGCTCCTTTTATGGGTCGGGTAAATCCAAATTAGACGCTGAGAAGGAAATGGCTTGGGTACAGTATCACATGACTTCGGGTACTGGTGGAAGGCACAATGCTATTCTTAATCCGGCCAACATGGGCTTTTTGCAAAGCGAACATACCAGCCATGCCTTGTACGAAAACCATTATCAAGACTGGCTGGATTTGCCCTTGAATGAACAGGGGGACACTCTTTACGACTGGATGCAAGGCCTCGTTCAACAAGGTGAAAGTGAAGAAGCCATAGACCGACTCCTTCGTAAGAAGCACTTAGATGAAATGGAAGACAAGTGGCAGAACGACCCCGATTGGAAGTTGGGGGAGTACGACTACTTACACGGTATGGAGTGGCTGACTCATGCTGAGCGTGAGGAAGTCTACAGGCACATGGATGAACATGGAACTGATAATCGGACTCAGCAAGCGATTCCTTCGCTTGACATGAAGTTCTCCATACCTCGCGCCAAGTACAGCAGAGTTCAGCGAGAATCGGGCTATCATCGGCACTTCGTAAGGTCGCCTACCAGTACGGGTAACCCGATTCAAGCCCCCATGATAAAGGATTCAAGTCCAAAGGATAGTCGTCCCTATTTTTATCATCGCTTGGAAAGTGGGATGGGAAGGTCTTTTTACGCTGACATGATGACTTATCATAGAGAACATACCGAGCGAGAGCGCAAGCGCCGAAAAGAATACAAAGGGCAAAAAGCGCCTCAATACGGTTACGATTTTTTGCAAATTGATAGAGACAAGGACGGGAACAAGACTTACCGCATGAAGCCTTTGTCTTCAAAGCATTTCGTCCCCAATAAAAAAACCGGGAAAGTGGCCCCTCGTGGGGTTGGTCGGGAACAACTTATGCTGACGGCGGGTGTTCGTTACAATAAGCGAACAGACGATTACGAGTTTATTCCAAAGGGTGAACATCCGTTCTTCCAAGACTGGGACCCAAATGACGAGATGGTTACATGGACGCCTCAAGACATCAAAGACTTTCTCAACATCACCGATGATGAACGCAACATGTTCAAACTCCAAAACGATGTCAGTAATGCCGCTCAGTTCCACACCAGCCATTCAGTAGTCGCTGAGGGCGAAGGCGCTCACCCGGAGGCCTATACAAAAGGACATCACGACACATTGGCCTCGCATTGGAGTTTTAATGGAGAAGGCGGTCATGGGAAAACCTACACCACGGTCCACGACATGAGGCATAGTGCATTCCAATCACCCACTGGTCAAACCATTCACACCGAGGGTCCCATGACCGTAGACACGAAGTTTATTGAGGCTGAACAAGAGAGCCCCGAAGATAAACTTGCACGCTTGAGAAGGCACAGTGAAGCGGGAGGAAAAGGTGACCCGACGACTGTCCCAATGCGAGGGGACCTCGGAAGTGAAGAAGACGCTGTTGCGCAAAGGCAGGCTATCAATCTCATGCGGCGTGGTGAATTAGGCACGGTCGTACCAAGAGAAGGCTCCGAAGGACTGACTGCTGCCTTTGGTGAGCCGAGAGTCAACGCAACTTTAGAAGGAGGTGTTTACACTGTGAGGGATTCTACAGATATACGGGTCGGTATGTCTCCCCATGCTGTCTCTACAAGAAGAAGGTTTGCCGGAAATACTGCCGATAGTCGTAACAGGGATAGTTGGGCAGGCCCTTATCACAATGAGCAGTACCGTTACTACCACGAGTTGCTCGCTAATGGTTTGGACAACGAGGCGCAAGAGCATAAACAACAACATATCAGTCATGCAAAGACGGGGCCATCTAAAACGCTGGTAGACAGTCATAACCCCTTTGCCCATTTAAACAATACCAATGTTGACCTTATCACTGCTCGTCTTCATCATATTATTCCGACCTTGGCCGGGTTTACAGCCCCTCCCGGTAACCCTCAGTCGGGGATTCATCACCCAAAGGAGATACCCGATAACGCTCATCACACCACTACTGGCCTCGCTGACTTTAACCGACTCATACGAGGACCTACGGAAGAAGACGCTCTTTTCCAACAAGGTGCCGAAGGTGGCGGTGGCCCCTCTCCTTTGCGAGACAGTGGGCTATTACCCGAGTCTATTGAAGACATTGAGCACGATATTTTGGTGGCGCAACAAGAAATATCCAAATTGGAAGGCTACCTTCGCAATGTCGCCAACGCTAAAATGGATGATGAGAAAAAGGAAAAGGCAAGTAACAACATTAAGGCGGCTATCAAAGCGCAAGAAGACTTGTTATATGGGTCGTTGATTGATTCCGAAGAACTTCCGGAGTTTGCCGAACCCGGTATGCGCAGCGGTGGACTTATCGCACAAAGGGATGCGCTTGCGGAAGAACTGCAATTTGAAGACGCCCCTCATCGTGAGCGGGTAATGCAAATAGAAGAAGAGTTGGAGCACGCTCATGAAGACTACCTTGAGACCAAAGAGGCATTGGATGAACTTCTCGCTTACAAAGAAGAAAACAATGATACCAGCGCACATCATCAAGAAAAAATTGATGCCAAGGTGGAAGCACTCAAAGAGTATAGTGCACACATTCATGAATTGGAAAGTGAATTGGACCAGCATTATGTCGCCCCCGAAGACAAAAAGTTACGAAATGCTCACTACGATAATTTCAAAAAACTTCTTGAAGACCACAATTTCGTTGTACAGCAAGGAGCGCAGAAGTTCATAGAAGAAGCCTATAAACAAGGCTTTGACCCGTTTGCAGAAATGACTCCCGATACTGTGGTGGCGCTGGCCATGATGTACGGTAACATTATCGCCAACAACGCCCCTAACTCATATCACAAATTAGAAGCACTCCAGCCGACTTATGAAGAGGATGTGGTGCCCCTTGGGGCACAAGGCAAGTCACTTGGCGTGGCTTCATTGGCCGTGAAAAAACTTGCTGGGCAATTAACCAGCAACAACAACAAGGGTTCTGCTCCACTTTCGTTATCACAGAATGTAGAAGACTGGTTGGAGGCCTTGGGTATGCAGAATGTGGAGCGTGACGACTCTCGCCCGGAAATGGGTACCGTTGTACGGGGTCGCACAAATATTGCGCGAGACAGTGCTGTTCAAAGGCTAAGGGCAGTTTACAAAAAATTGAAGGACCAGTTTGGCGAAGACCAGTCTTTCTATGTTCTTCCTGTTGAGGAGTTTTTGCAAGGCGGTTTGGGAGAGCATTTGAGTGAATACGACCTACAAGGTATGGGTGACATTCATTCTCACCTTACCGACGATTTGTCGTATTACCTTGACGAAACCGGCGAGAAGAAAAAGAAGTTCCGTGCACAAAACACAACGGCCCCTCGGTCGCAAGTTATGCTGCATGACATCCATCGTGGTGAACCTCAAAAATATGATACCCATGTCATGCTAAGTCAGCATGGATTGAAACCGAGTCAGCAAAGTCAACTTAGCCCCGAAGAACGAGAATCGCTTGTCGCAGGCGACCCCATGAGGCGTCGTCACCAGCGAAGAGCAAAAATATTCTCGGCTCTTCAAGAAGTCAAGAATACTTTAGGTCACCGAAGTCGGGCGAGTGCTAACGGTATGTTGCTTGCTGATGACGACTTTTTGGCTGACAACAAAGTCATACAGCCCCGCCGAATCAAAGGAAAGAAAATTGCTGACAAGGATGACAATAAGGCGGAAAAGCGCATCGGCATTCTTGATTCGTTTATCATTTTGCTTCCCGAACATGAGCCAAAAATCATGCAAAACATTGTAGAAAAGGTCAAGGAACTTAAACCCAAGAAAATTGGTGGAGGGGCAGGAACCCATGAAAACTACGGAATCCAGTCGCTTTACGACAGCCCTGCTTACCGCATGGAATGGGGAACAGTGCACGATGTTACGCTCGGTATGTACCTTGACGAAAGCGGTAAGCCGGTGGTGTACCGACTGGATGAGCCCGAGCCATTATCGTTGGTGACGCCTACTTTGGAGAACGCTCATGCGCTTGCCCCGATGCACCGTAATTACTTTGGCGACCACCGCTCGGATGTACCAATTGAAAGGCAACCAAGAGGTAAACGAAAGAATCTCCTTGGGCGAAGCCGTAATGAAGAAGTAACGGCTCCGACAAATAAGATGGATGGGCCTTCGCTTTTGGCTTCGCTGACAAATCCGGACTATATCCGTAAGGATATGCCGGACGGTGTGCCTTCGCTGCAAGCCATGCATCGTATTTTTGAATTGGACGATATGGAGTATTTGAAAGGGTTTACTGGCGATTGGATTGTCAGTGACTTTCCCGAGGGCCCTCGTTTTTTCGTCACGAAAAAGAATGATAAGGTTGAATCAAAGGCCGACCTTTCAGATGAAGAAAAGGAGGCGTTCAAGAAAGTCAGTGAAAAGGACTTCGTGATTGACGCTATTCGCGGCAAGGATGTTATCCACATTTTTGACATATTGGAGTTTGACGGTAATGACACTTACGACATGCCCATCCAAGAGCGTATCAAAATTATGCGGGGCGCTCTTGAAAGTGTGGAAATGGTGCATACTCCCAGTGCCTCCGACACGAAACTCACTGACGATGCTGGTTTGAAGTCGGCTGTCAAGAACTTGGAAGGACCACGCATTTTGATGCGAGACGCTAAGTCGGCTTACATGAAAGGTGAGCCTCGGCACCCAAAGTGGGTGATGCTGCAACCCGGTTCGGAGGTGGTGCTGATGGTACTGGAACGACGCGGTGATGGCCCGTATCACTATCGGCTGGGCACTGGCCCTATCGCGCATGGGGAAGACTTGGGTGACCGCAAAGTAGAGTACGAGGGTAACGACTACATGGATGTCGGCGCATCGTTCCAAAGTGAAGACAAGTACGATGTAGGGGACTTGGTGCGGGTAGATGTCACCAATGTGACGGAAACTGAGGCTTCGGAGCGACAAAAAGTCTACACGGTTCATGCTCCGAAAATTGAAGGTGAAGCCGAAGGCGAAGGACTGGTAAGTTCCGAATCCTTATCCATGCTTGCAAAAGGAGAACTGTATCATCACCCTGTAGAAGTGTTCCGCAAAGGCAGGTATGTTCAAATCAAAATTGGCGACGATGCAGTAATCTACAAAGCGTCTATGCGAGACGACGAGTGGTCAGTTCACACGCCTCAAGCGGACAACCCGTATGTCCTGCGACTTAGTGAAAGTCAGCGACCGTTTTGGTCGCCCGTCGTAGGTGTCCTACTCAAAGGAGAATTGGAGATTGAAGAAAAGTCCGAGGTAAGGGAGTCCGTTGAGCCTGCAAAGCCACTTACCCAACCGCACAAAGTAAAGGACACTGAATGGAAACAAAAGAAACAGCACCTTTTGAGCAAAAGTTTGATTCTGTTAGAGCGATTATTGGAGAAAAGCAGTGTAGGTGCCGTTGGCGATTATCATGGTGGGGCTAAAGGGCTCGGGTTTGATTACGGTACACCCATAGAATCACCCAGTGGGCCTACAAACCTCAACGATGCTAAAACCATGCCGGATTATGATGTCCGCGATATTGAGCGGGAAAACAAAGAGCGTGCAGAAGACAAGCGCAAACCTAAAGAAAGCGGTGCACTGCAAGGCAATTTGGAACTCACTGATGAAAAAGCCGTCATCCATACTGATTAAATACCATGACAGGAGTATTCGCCAGCAATGATGGCCTCTCCTCTCCGAACCTCCCCGTTCTCACAGACGGGTAGTATTTCGGTTCTCAAGAGCAGTGGTGACCTTGTTGTTGCAGGCTATGCCTCCGTTGAGATGGTGGACAAGCAAGGGGATTTGATTACCCGAGACGCACTCAAGGATGCTTTTGATGGCTTCATGAAGTCTCAAGAGTTTCGCAATGTTCAGTTGGCTCACTCCAACATTCAAGTCGGTAGCGTTATTGACTCGTACACTGATAGCAGTGGCCGACTTTGGAAGTCCGGCGTTGATGATGCCGGCCTTTTTGTCGTCATCAAGGTGCGTGACGACATTGAAAAAGCCCGAGAAGTGGCTAACGAGATTCGCAAAGGGTCCCTTCGTGGATTCAGTATTGGAGGGCAGGCTTTCAAGCGTGTCAACAAATCCGACAGCCAACATGGCGACTACACGGAAATCTCCAAACTGGAACTGCATGAAGTTACCATTTGTGAAAAGGGTATCAACCCCGAAGCGACCTTCCGCATATTGAAGGAGGACACCACAATGACCAACGAAAACGAAGCAATGAGCGAACTCTCGTCAGTTCTTGACCGAATTAACCTGCGACTGGATGCCATGGAAAAAGGCGAGGGCGAAATGCCCGAAGGTTTGAAGGAGCACATGAAGGACAAGAGAGACGACGACAAACCCGAAGACAAAAAAACCGACGAAGACAAAGGTGATGAAATGGCCGAAGAAGACGAAAAGGAAAGCATGTACGCCAAAAGCGAATACAGCGATGTGATTACCGAAGACTACCTCCACTGGATGGAGAACACTCTCAAATCCGCTGGAGTGGACACTGACGGTGCCCGCTTGCACTTTGACCAACTCTCCAAGGCCAACCTTGGTTCGGACCTCGGTTCCACCGACGGTGCCGAATACTTTGCTGCACAGGCGAGGGGACGAGTCCAAGAAAGCGGCTCTCCTTCTACCAACGCCATCGGCAAACTCAACAGCGGCTCCAGCAGCGGCGATGTCTCCAAGGGCTTCTTGTCCCCATCGGACTTGACCTCGGCACAAGTTGAGGAAGCCTACGCTGCTTACAAGGCTGCTTCCATTGAGAAGCAACTCAAAACCAGCCTTGGCGCTGTCTTTGCTGACCGCCTTGCCAAAGAGCAGACGGCTGAAATTGAGTCTCGCCGTGCTTCCGAGTTTGACGCTCGTGGCCCACTCGCCTCCATTGAAAAGGCAGTCGCCTCTCTCAGTGAGCGCATTGACTCCCTCGCCACTGGCGGAGGTACGGCTCTCCGCAAGTCGGAAGCCGCACCTTCCATTACCGTTCCTTCCACCCAAGATTTGGCGAACATGTCATGGGACGAAGTCCATCAACTGGCTGGGAGAGCATTTAACTGAAAGGAGAGATGAAATATGGCACGAAATTACCTACGCACAATCAACGACATGGAACGCTACTACTACGGCGCTGGCTCCAACATGGGCTACGCCTACTCCGGTAGCGAACTCTTGAAGGCTGACGCACCAATGCTGTCCACGACGGCTGGTACCTACCAAGCCATCTACGGCCGCAAAGTGTGGAGCCAGTTGAACCAAGAGTTCAACGCCTTCTCCATTCTTCCCAAGAAGCCTTGGGACCGAAGCGGATGGCGTGTTGTCACGGCTCGCCCCGACCCCTCCAAGGGCGGCGGCATTGCTGAGAACGGCACCCTGCCCGACACCACCAAGCCAACCTTCCAAAACATCGCTGCAAAGCCAAAGACCATCGCTCACACCTTTGACATGAGCGAGATGGCCATTTTCCTTAACGACAAGGACGACGGCCTTGGCGACATCCGTTCCATCCTCAAGGAAGAAATGGGTAAGCACCACGCAGAGGAAATCAACAAAATGCTCACGCAGGATGTTGCCACCCCTGCCGGCAACGACTACGAGTCCTTGGACCGTATCACCGCTGGTTCCATCACCGCAAGCGGCAACGCTGCTGACACGATGGACTTCGGTGGAGCCGGTGGCGACTACGGTGCCGCAACCGATGCTGACATTTACAGCATTGACCGCGACGCCTCAGCCAACTCTTGGTCCCACGCTGAGGTCAGCACCTCCGGTGTCAAGGGTACCAACCGTGTGCTCAGCCTTGACCACCTTGACGACCTCTTCCGCAAGATTTGGGTCCGTGGTGGCAACCCCAAGGTCATCCTTACGGGGTACGACACCTTGATGCGTCTGCAACAACTCCTCCAAGCCCAACAGCGGTTCATGGAAGAGAAGCGAGTCACCCCCACCTTCAACGGCGTCAAGGGTGTCCCCGGTATTGAAGCCGGGTTCATCGTCGCTACCTACAACGGTGTCCCAATCATCCCTTCCAAGGATGTGCAGCCCGATGCCTCCGGTATCAGCCGAATGTACTTCCTTGACACGGACTACCTGCACTTTAGTGTGGCTAAGCCAACGCAATACTACGAATCCGGAATTGAAACCGGTGACCCATTCGCCATCAACCGCCTCGGTCAAGAGGGACTGTACCGAACCATGGGTGAGGTATGGACGACTTTCTTTGGAGGCCACGGCTCAATCCGAGACTTGGAGTGATGGAGAAACGACAAAAAACATGGAGATGATGAAATATGGCAGTAACATTTACACGAACAACTGGCGCAGGCGGCGTTATGGCCGTTGACTTTGAAATTGACCTCTACGCAGGTGCTCTCGTTGACGGGACCAACTGGTTGAAAGGTGCCGCAAACGGCACCTACCCCGGTTCCCTTGACGGGTTCCAAGCCACCAACAACGATGACAGCAACACGGCCGGTCGCGGACTCAAACTCGTCATGGGTGTGCTTACCCTTGTGGAAAACGGCAATGTTTTCACCGTTGGCGGAGATGCTGACACGATTCACGGAATGGTGGTCGGAGGCTCCGGCGTGGCTGGAAAGTCCCTTACCTGCACCACTGATTTCAGTGGTACTGGAAGTGTAACGGCAACCATGCTCGCAGAAGGAACGCTCAACAACCGAACGCTGTTCATGGCAATTGTGTCGTGAGGTGAATAACCTTGCCCACGATTACGGCACTTGGACCGTTCTTTGAGAAGCGTGTCCCCGGCATGAAGCGGGTGGTTATCCCCCGCCATCAGCCTTTGGAAGTGTCTCAAGAGTATCTTGACACCAACCGACATCTCTTGCAGGGCAAGTGGTGGCGGATTGAAGGCGACGCAGGCATTACAGTTGACGAAGGCGGCGACGGCATCCCCGATGCTGGCTGGACCAAGAAGGACCTTGTGACTTGGATGACAGAAAGAGGACTTGAGGTTGGCGGCTACGCCACCAAGACCGCTCTTCTCAAATCCGTCAATGCTTTCTTAAACCCGGAACCCGTAGCCGAACCAACAGCCGAAGTTCTTGAAGAAGAAGTGGCAGAAACCCCAACAGGAGATGAATAAACATGGCAGTATTAATTGACCCCCGACCAACCTACTTTGGTGACCGAATCATCGTGACCGGCTCTTACGGAGCGGCAGACACAAGCATTAACTTGAGCAGTATGCTGAACAGCATTGACTTTGCTGGCGTCAACTCGGCCGGTGGCCTCGTAGGCACTACACCACCAGTCACGGTAGCAGATACTGCTTCGTTCAGTGGTACCACGGTCACCGTCGTCGGTGCCAGTGGTACGACGATTGGCGGAACATTCTTTGTTATTGGTCGCCGCTGAGGTGACTTAAATGGCTAAGACTGCTACCATCTTGGGACCTTACGCTCCGAAGGATTTGCAGGACAGCGCGGCGAAGACGGCCATTGAAGCCGCCATCGTGGCGGCTATTGGTGCGAACACTCCGGTGTCGGCAGACCCGCAAGTCATTCTTGGAAACCTGTACTTCATCGTAACTACCGTTTGAGGTGGCGATGATGGACAAAGCGACTATCGGTCTTGACGAAGTGGAGCGCCTTGAGAAGCGAGGCATTCGTCTTGCCGAGTCTTTCGGCACTGGTTCAGTTCACAACACTGAGCGTCCTCTTGAGGGCATTACTTCCAAGCAGCGCATCCGTACACGCAAGACTGGTGATGTTTTGAACATCGGCGCAGGTACTCGTTGTACAGATTGCGGTATGCTTTACTTCTGTTGGGTTGACAAGTGCAGAACTTGTGGCAAGCAAATGGATTATAACTTAGGGCAGCATGGTGAGTGATATGGGGCGAGTTCTTGTTCGTAAAGCGATAGGCGATGATGACCTCACCACCTCAGAGGCCATGCGTGAAGCAGAAGAAAGGAAGCGCAAGGAACGAGTGGCCGAAGCGGAAGGTATGACCGCCGCAAAGGAAGGGTCAATCAATCCACTGACAGGTAAAGTCCGTGTCAAAGATAAGTCAAAAATCACCTACACCGCTGCCGAGCGCAGGGCACGAGAAGAACAACTCGCCCGTCGCCAAGAAGAATTGGGCCCTGCTCTTCCCGGTAAACGACGGGAGGCTTTTGAAGAGCAGGACCCCGCTGACCGTACAACCACAGACTTGTCACCCGGCTTCAAGTTTGGACTTGATGCTGCTCGCACTAAAATGCGGGGGCAGATTGACGAAGCCACAGGTAAACCGCGAGAAAAGGGCTTCATTTCTTCAAACATCGCTGCTGGTGAAGAAGGAGCCGGTATGGGAGGCATGCGTATCATTGACCCCAGTGGTACCAGTGGCTTTTTCGGCGAAGGTGGACAAAGCCTACAGGGTCGGAAATCAAATTATGGACTTGGGTTGAGTGGACGCAAAGGGGCTAAACGCGCCGAGCGAGCCGCCCGAGAGGCAGGTCAGTACACCGAAGAAGACGAGTTGTTCACGGGTGCTCAAGAGACTGGAAGAATTGACGAAGAAACGGGCGAGTTCATATACGAGCCAACGATTAGTCCCGACCTCGCTCCTCGCATCAAGGAGTCCATGGACCTTCGTCGCCTTCTTGGGAAAGTGTTGAGCAGGGACCCTCAAATGTTCCAACGATACTTTGGCCAAGAAGGCATGACCATGTCTCCCGGTAGAGGTGGCGACCGGGACCCACAGGTTTTGCGTGACACTTTAGTTGAACAAGGTCTGTCAGCGATTCGCCAAGACCCTTCTCGCCTCGCCCAGTTTTTGAAAAATCAAGGACTTACAATGGAAGCAACTCACCGTGACGCTACCGGTATGGGTGCTATGGGTCGCACACGGACTGACCTTTCCGACCCTCGCGCCATTTACGACTTGGCGGCGTCTTTGGGCATGAGCATGCCACAGGCTGCTATGTACGCCCAACTGGACAACATGCTTCTTGAGCAGGGCCTTCGCATGAGTCCCGAGATGCAGCGACAAGTGGTTCAAGAACTCAATCCGCAGGGTTTCAACGATATTGGGCCTATGTTGGAGCAGAACATGGACTCTCTTGCTTCGCAAGCCGAGCCTGTTGAAATGGGTGCAGAAACGGCTATTGCTGAGATTATGGGTAGCGGCAAAGTAGTTCAGCCCGACCCTGCGCGCATGACTCCTTCCGACCGACCCGACCCCGGAGTTACTGCTGAGGAGCGCATGAACATCATGTTGGTCAATCACTTTAACACCATGGACCAACGAGGCGTGGACGGAAACCCCGAAGGTTTTGAGCGTTACAAGGCTGCTGTCTACCAAAGTTTGGACAATCAAATGGAGATGGAACAACGCTTGCGTGCTCAAATGGGTATGGGTGCTATGAGTGAAGAACAGTTGGCGTTGATGGCACCTCTTGAACGAGAAGGCTATGAACAGGGGCAGCGTAGAATGCGGCAGGAGGCACTTTCAAACGCCATGGAGCAGGTTGAAATCCGTGGCGAGGCTGGTGAGTTCTTGCACCCCGACGACGCTGTTTACAACACTGGTATGTTCCAAGAAATGAACTTGGGTCGCCGCCAAGCAGAAGCACAAGCAAAAATGGAACTTGCTCCGTTGCAAAACAAACTCAGCGAGGCCAAGTTGCGTCTTCGCCAAATGGCCATGCTGCCCGAGACACAAAAGCCAAGCGATTACCGTGAACAAATGGCGCGCATGCAAAGCGGAATTGAAAGGTTACAAGCGGAGTATGATGAAAAAGAACAACGATTGATAGAACGAAGTGGGATGCCGACTGGCGAAAAGCGTTCTCCTGCACCGAGCAGCAGCCTCGGACAACTACGAGGTCAGCATGAGCGAGGTAATATTCCAGTCGCTGGCCAAGCAGGTGCCCAAGTCACCCCTTCTCGGGCAGCCCAATCCCCTCCTGCTATGCGTGTTGCAGATGATGGTACACCAATGACCGACAGCCGACTTAACCGCACCATCCCTATGAGTAGAGATGAATTGCGCAACCAACGCCGTGCTGAGCGAGCCCGGCGGAATGTTGTCGGCACGACTCGTGAAGAGTTGGGCCTTGGCGACTTTGTGGAGGAGCAAGAAGGTGCTGCGCCCGCTGAGCCTGCTGCGCCCGCTGAACCTACAGTGATGCCCGATGCTGCTGCTCCGACGAACATGTCGTTGGAAGAAATGCTTGAGCGGTTCATGGGAGGCAGTGACAAACAGACCGGGGAGTGGATGTCCCTTGGCGAGCAGTTGCTCAAGAGCATTCAAAACGACATGGCGCGACGCATTTTGAAAGCGCCTGCACCTATCCCCGAAGAACTTCGGGCTGGGCAGTTTGACAGCCCCGCTGAACAGGAAAGGAAGGAGATGGCGATGAGGCGACTTCAAGAGGAAGCGTATGAAAATAATCCTCGTACCGTTGCTTCCCGACAAAAAAAGAAAGAGCGAGAAATGGCCGAAATGGACCGACAGGCAGAGGAGTTTAGAAGGTTCTACGGTGATAAACTTCCGGAGCCTTGAGGGAGGATTATGAGTGCCAGTAGTGTTCAGCCCCGGTGAGCCCGAAACACGGCCTCTTCGTCCCACCGAGATTGTTTACACGACGGCGCAGAAGGTTGCCGACCTTCTTGGTATTGGTCCAAGTGAAGAGGTGTTAGTGGCTGCTGATTCACCTCCACCATTAGGTGAAAACAGAAAAGTGATAATAACAGGTGCTGATTATCGCAATCATGGATTTGAAGTAGGCGATACAATTTATGTGTATAGCGACAATGACCCGCTCGGATTCAACGCTACGATTGACTCTATTTCTTCTTTAAGCAGTGGTGTTATACTTACCTTTAACGACAGTTATACCGCTGGAAAGTCGTACACTGATTACACTGTAGCCCTCAACACCTATGTGCAGAACCAAGCGTCGTTCACCAACGGCAAGACCCGTGGTGTCAAGCGCAGTCATGTGGAACAGCGCATCAAAGAGGTGCAAGACCGCATTGATAATGTAACGCATAACGCTTGGCGACCTTACCTCGTATCAGCCGAATACCTCAACTTTGATACCTACAAGCCGTATCGTCGCCGATACTTTACTGACTATGTTGGAACAACGCCTTTGTTGTTCCGTAACATTCAGCAGATTCTCCGCATTGAAATGTGGCAAGGTGACGATTATCGTGAGATTGGTTCGGCCGAGGCTCGTCTTGAAATCATTGACCACGAAGGACTGTCCGGCGACTCGCTGTACTTCTCCCTCGGCAACGGCTCCATCGCTACGCTGAGCGTCGGCACCGGTACTACGAACTGGCGGGCTGACTTTGACAAAGTGTCCACGGCACAGAACCTCGCCGACCTTATCAACAAAGAAGACCGTGTGGGCAAGGCGGCTGTAGATTTCAGCCCTACCTTTACTTTGGAAGGTTCCACATCCAACATCGCCGTTCACAACGAAGTGCTCGCCAGCGCCAATGCTGACTACGGTAACGGCAAACTCAAACTTACCAGCATGCGACAGACCAAGGGTGGCGAGGCTTTGCAGATTGCATCCACTGATTTGACTAACCTTACCGTCTCACAGATAGCCTCCCGCTCAACAGAAACGGTGCTCGGTTATCACTCTACAGGCCTCACGGCCCTCAGCAATCCACTTGAAGTTTTATCCTACCCTGCACCGGACGGCACGCTTACTATTGGTGGCTATTTGGCCGGCTTTACCTACATTACACTGGAAAGTGGAGCAAACGACCCCAGTACGGTGTTCAGCATAGGGGACACAGTATACACTCCGGACGGGGATGTAATGGGCGTCATTTTATTGTTCGGTGGGGGCGCAGGTGCTTACAATATTTTCTTTGAGGAAGCCATTCCATCCGGAAGTCGGCCAGCAGTCGGTACCGTTATTCACGATTTCAAGAAAGTCAACTTGGCAGCATTGAATGCACCCATTGCTAACGGAGGGTATTTGGCAAGCGGTGACAGTTCACCCATTTTCAATTCGGCGGGTGAAACTTACGGCACTGTTACAGCCGCAGCCGATGGTGGCTCTCCGAGTTTGACATTCTCAGCCCCTGTGACCAAATTGGATGCAGGTACAGAATTGTTTAACCGCAAATACTTCCGAACCAGTGGGGCGGGGACTCATACCTTTTCGCCCGGTGACGACATTTTTGACAGCGACGGTACGAAAGTAGGTACCTTTTCATCCTACGATGGGACCAACATACGCCTATCCGATACCTCGGATTACACCGGAGTGCTCTTTTATGCGGGTGTGAGAAGCAGTGGTGGTGCTACTGACATCTATGTTCAGTCTACCACCGAGTTTCCTTCTAAGGGTCTGCTGATGATTGTCAATGGCGCTTCTACTCGTGTGTTTTCGTACACCGGTAAAACCGACACAACTTTCACAGGCGTTGCGGCTGTTGGCGGAGGAGCAATTCTTACCCAATTGGACACGGTCGGCACAGAGTTGACTCAGTATTACTTCCAATCGGACATCGGTGCGTTTTCGGACGCTGGTGGGGACCAAGCCCGTCTTAAGGACTGGTGGCTTGACCATGAAATGGGCATCATTTATTTCAACAATTCATATCCGTTTTTTGAGTGGAACGCTGTCAAAGTGTCCTACATCTATGGCGAGCGTTATGTGGAGCAGGCCATTGAAGAAGCAGCAACCAAATTGGTGGCGGTTGACCTTCTTATGGCGGATGACCGCTCAGTATTGCTGCCCGAAGGTAGTCAAAACATCCCCCTCTCGGAAAAGGCCACTATGTGGAAACAGGAGGCCGAAGCCATTATCAAGCGTTACATTGAGGTTGTGGTGTTTGAGTGAGGTGGCGGAATGACGAAGGAAGCCGTTGACCTTGTGCTTGAAACACTGCGTAAGTGGAACCGAGCAAACACTGGTAACATCAAGCCGGTGATTGAGCATATCGCCACTGTCAAACCGGAGCGTGGTAAGCGCCAAGACCTACAGCGTTCGGATTTTGTGTTTGCTTACGAAACCGCTCACAATGAGGATGTTCCCGACTTGCTCTACAATTTTGTTATGACTCGTATCAACATCACTGTAGATGTTCGCACGGCTAAGAGTCATTCCCATTTGCAATCGCTGGAGAACGAGATTCGCCGCCTCATCCATGCTGACCGCAAGGGTGACGGTATGAACTATGACCGTATGATTTTCAAGACGAGAACTGATTTGAGTGACCGGACGAAACGCCTTTTCCGACACACATTTCAAGTAGAGGTGGTCGTGTTGGCGGACCCAATAGGAGTGTAGTAAATGTCGGGAGCGAGCCAAGCGTACAAAGGAGATGTCTCCGAAGTCCTCATGGGTCATGAGACAGGTATCTACATTCAACACGGTGAGCCCTGCACTTGGCGAACCATGTGGTCTGCTGACAACCCCGATTATACGACCTTGTTTTTTGAAGGCACTGGTGGGGCCAATACGATTTTTGAAACCAACCCTATTCTCAAAGTGCCGCTCGGTATGCTTATTGGGCAAACTCTTACTTTTCACAAAGACGGCTCACCGAACAACTTTTCGGATTTTTACAATGACGGGTTCAACAGTCGCAATTACCGAATTGTTGACCACACAGTGGAAAGTGATGCAACTTACCTCAAAATTGTCCCAGCACTTGAGCACACCACCGCCACCCGTATCAGTGTTGCGGGGGACGCTTTGTTCATTCATTCCCTCGGTATGCCGACTTTGAGTGCGTCCGACTTTGTTCATGACAACGATGCCTCTGCTTCTCAAGAGGTTTCAACGATTGACCAGTTCATCGGACTGGCGTCACACATGGTTCTTCCCGATACTACTGTGGAATTGTTGCGCCATCATGTCATTGGACTTGGTCGCCAAGCAGCCATTCAACAAACAGGTAAAGTTCATCATCAAGGTGGCCAATTGGAAATGCCGTTGCACAATCCACGATGGCTTTACTACAGTCTTGGCCGTGAAGTGGTGGATGCTGAAACGATGATTGGTGCACAGGGCTATAATAGGGCGGGTACTTTGAGAGCAGCGGTTGTGGCAGGACAAACTTACGCAGATGTGGACGACCTTGACTTCAATGGCCATACGCTTGCCGTTGGTGATTATGTCCTGTTTCCCGACACGACGCTTGTCCCGACGGTTTACTACAAAGCCGTGGAGGGAAGTTCTTCACAGTATTGGCCTTCGTCCGACGCTGCGTCTACACTGAGCAGCGACAGTCATCATTTTGACCAAGCCCGTTCCAGTGAGGTTCGTCGTGTAGTAGCCATTGAGCCTGTCGGTAGCGACTATCGTCTGTTCCTTGATGACCCCCTGTATTATGAACATCAGCCTAACGATGGAATACAGGCTTTCCGATTCGCGTCGGACGCTTCAACGGGTAGTCCGCATGTAGATGCAAATGGGCGTATTGATAACCCAGTTCACCGTTTATTGTTTTCAGCAGAAACTGTGCCCTCTTTTTGTATTGAACACAGCATTCGCAACCGAGATGTAGGGTCTTACAATGGAGCGAATGAAAGTAGCAACGCTCCCGGCTCGGCGACGGATTCTAAACAATTGACTCGTATTTTCCGAGGCTGTAAAGTAGTGGAATGGGAACTCACGGCGACGACTGACGCAGAAGTCAAATACCGTTGCATTTTCAACGCCCTTTCGTGTTACACGGACACTGGGCGACTGGATGCCTCCAGTCCCGGCGACCGTTACACGGCCCATCGCTTGTTTCAAAATACCGCTTCGGACGCAAAAGGTCGCAAAGAAGCAGGCATCGCACTGGGCTCGGAAAAACCGTTCATGTTTTACAACGGTACTATTACTGCGTTTGACCAAGACATTGGTTACATCTCTACATTTGAGTTGAGAGGGAAGACGGGTGTAGAGACTTTTCACACCATCGGCGGTACACCCGTGCCCGAAACCGTTGACAGTGCGAAGCGTTCAACCAAGCAAGTTCCGTATGGAGGAACTCGTAACGCTTCGGTGATTCGGGAAGGAAGAGAAGAGTTTGAGTTGGAGATGGACATTATTATCCGTGACCCACTATTGTGGCATGAGTTGCGTAGCCATCGCGAAGTGAGTGGGACGGTTGATTCGGACACATCCATCATTGAAATGGTCTTCACTAAGCCGAGCACCAGTTCCAACAATTCTGCACAACTAATGCGCATTCTCATTGATGACTATGTGATGACACAGGCCCCTATTCCTGTACCGGATGACAAAGGTCTTCTGCATTCAAAGGTCATGATTCATCCAAAGAACATCAAGGTTATCAGTGCCGACACCCTTTTCCATTGTTGAGTGATGCCATGCCCATGAAGCACCCTTCCCGTTTGCACCCTCGGTCCGAGGATGAAGTGGAAGTGGAAGTGGAAGGTACATTCAATCCCGAAGCAGGTCGTGCTTCGGACAACCCATTTGGAGAGCACATCGCCCCCTCGCAAGAGCAGGCGGTAGACTCTCAAGAGGCCCCCTCGCAAGAGGCTGCCCCAAACGACGAAGTGAGTGAGTATGACGAGGAAAACCAAGAAAACGAAAATTAACATTGATGAAAAGGCTGTAGAGGTCGGTGTTCGTGAGCCGACTTTCTTTGAAGTTCAGTCACTTGCAACATTGTTTTCTGCACCCGAGTTCAATCTCGTTCAATACTGGCTGACTGCATTTGAGATGTGGCTTGATGTCCCCGACAACATTTCTTTGAAGGATTTGACCATCACCGAAGGCATGGCGTTGAGGGAACTGGTGCCTCATCCCGACCAAGTTGTGGAATGGCTCAGTTTTCGGGAGGCGAAGTCAGCGACATTGTAAATTACATCGCTGGTAAACGAGCAGACGACTGGCTTCGCTTACAGAGAGAAGGGAACGAATACTTGCTGATGACACATTACAACATGGGGCTGAAAGAAGTGAGGGAATTGGGACCACAGGACGCACGGCAACTGCTCGCTTGGGCAGTGGTGATGAGGAAAAAGCAAGAGGCACAGCGAGACGATGCTGTTTACTTGGGCTACGATTATGTGCCCCCGTTGGAGTGATGAATCATGGATGAGAACCTTGACCCGCGCACGGTTGATTCCATGCGGCGTTTTGCGGAGTTTAGCGAAGACTCTACCAAGAACATGTCTCGGCTACGAGACGAACTCAGCGGCTTCAACCGTATTATGAATGTCTCGCACACTCGGACTCGTGATTTGCGTGAGGCTCTTCGGCAAATGCAGAGCATTGAGCCTATGCGGAATGTTCAAAGCGTATTGGAAGAGGCGCAGCAAACAGCCTTCCGACCTCCTCAGCAAGCCGATACTGCCGTGCAAACCCAATCAGCCGGCCCAGTAGAACAGAACCAAAATGTCAACATTGGGGCCATCAAAATTGATGTTTCCGGTATCACTGACCGTAGTGATAAGAAGAAGTTAGCAGAAGAACTTGGGGCTATGGTGTCCAAGCAACTTCGTTCAAAAATGGGCGGCTCGTTGCAAAACAGTGGAGTGAGTAGAGGTATTTGAAATGGCCAACCAACTACCGGTCCGACTTGTGCGAGAAGACGGCGACACCATTGATTTGTACGCTCACAAGGTTGAGTTTACAGTAGACCGTCGCTCGTCCGCCATTACTACTCCGTTCACCGACGGTGCTAAGTTCGGGATTGAGCCGAACATGGCCGAGGTAGTTGTAGAGATGGAGGGGACTTTTGCGGACGATAAAGGTCAAGAAAAGTCCGAGTTCGCTACGGCTACTATGGACTTCGGTAACGAACTTCCTTTCTCCGACCCTCCGGGCAATGGGCAGCCCAACAACCTATACCCCCTGTCGTCAAGTGACGGTTCAAAGTTTACGGGCTTCTTTGATTTCGGAGGAGTTGGAAACATCTTGCCTACTTTTCCACCTACTACTCCCGGTAATGACCATGTTGTGTACCTCAATGCCCTACACGGCAAATATTTTGACATGCCTGTTGGGTATTGGTACAAAACAGATGAACCTGTAGGAAGTCGCCACATCCGCTTTGTCTTTGATAGCAGGCGCAGTGGCTCAGTCCAAGAACCGTATGCGTACATCAATCGCTTCCGGACGACGAATCTCCTTGTTGACAGTTACAACAGTTCAACTCGCACCATTACCGTGACAGGAGGCGACCCGAGGGAATGGTTTGAAACAACCGGTGTTCAATCCACTTCATTCAATATTACGGGTAACAGTTCTTCCGCCAACTCTTTTGGGGCAGTAAAGTCGGTTACGGCAACAACCATTACACTTTACAACGACTCAATTAGCACCCCGGTTACAGGGCACGCTGTCAAAATACTCAAAGCCCCTCATCTACCCTACTACTCTATTTTCAACGACAACTTACCTGTAGTGGCTATACCTGTCAAGCACATTTTTGACCAAACTGCTCCCGCCTTCAAAAATGGCGCAGCCCGCGATGTTGGAGGGGGTACCGGTCCTGCGGAAGTGTTAACACACATTGTCAGCAATGCACTTACAAGCATGTCACCTGCAACGGTCGGAGGGATGTGTTCCCGTGATGTAGATGCGCTGGGTGGTCGGGATGTGGGCGATGTGTACGAAACAGTTGTGTCAACAGGTACAGGTGGCGGTCAAACTTTCATCACAATTAAACAAAAAACAGATGTCGCTTTCGGTGCCTTGGAGGGGGTAATGAGAGATAATATACCTCTTGGAGTTTCGTTTGAGTCTACTGGTTTTATTGGTGGGCGAGCCGGAAAAAAAGTCAAGTCTGCGGGCGATAAAGCGCAAGACCTTTTAGGAATTGTTGCTAACAGTCAAAACTTTCAGCCCAATAGTGATTTAAGTTCACCACTTGTAAGGGAGTTTATTGAAGGTTTACGAGGGTATAGTGAAAACAACAAAGGCGATTATATTCTCGGTGTTCAAATCCCCTATGACTCCTCTGTCACATCTGTTTCCGAAGCATTTGAGCAACGCAACTTTTTCATTACCCACGGTAAAAACCTGTCAACCAGTTACAAATTGGCGACAGCCAACACTTACCCTGCCAGCGATGCATTTAGCCCCACACACAATGGGGCAAGGACGAAAGGTATCAAGGCCATTATCACCGATTTGCAACTTGAACACCAAGCGCAGTCCAATGTTTACAACTTCCGTTTGCAAATGATTGCATCCGACTTTATTCTGTGAGGCAAAATCATGATTCCGCTGAGGTTGGTTTTTGGTGAGGCGTCCCCACATGTCGTGCATGTGGATGCCCTTGACATTACCATTGCCGTAGAGCGCACTGTTGCAGCCTTCCCTGTTCCTCTTGACGCATACCGAGTGGCGATTGACACGAACATACCTCAAGTTGTAGTGAACATTCGCGGCATCATTCAAGACGACCCAATCGGCGGTACACCTTCTACAAAGCCTTCGTCTATATTGTGGGATATTCGGTATTACCCTACCACCGTCCCGGCCGCTTCAAGTGCTTATGCAAGTGTTGAGAGCCTTCTGCAAACAGCAAGGCTTTATTTAAAGCCAGTGTATTGGAACTTTTTTTCTCCCAACTGTACAAGTAGTGGTAATCAACTTGTGTTGGTTTTCAATAACAATGTGTCAAACAGGGCAGGAGGCGTTGCATCACCCTCGGTAGACCCAGCCTATGCATTGGCCGAGAACAGTAACCAAGTCCGAATCAATGTCCCTATTGGTGGTGTCCTTTTCAATCCGGATAACGGTAATCCGGCAAGCACACTGGCCCTCATTATTCAAGACGCATTGCAGTTGACAACTGAGATTACAAAAACAGGTAGTTGTGACGGCCTTGGAGGCAAGCGGGTAGCAGACGCATTTTCAGTAACGGTGAACGGTTCTGTAATCCAAATACAGGATGTGTTTGTCAGTTCATCAACCAGCCACATACCAATGTTTAGAATTAGTTCACCCACATATTACAGATGGCCTCTTAATGGAATTGTGCTCAATTCATCTCAAGTAAGTAGTTTAAAGGGGATGAGTGCAGGAGACAAAGCGCAAAATCTCCTTGGACTACTTTCCAATAGTACCAAGGACAAAGACTTGCTGAGGGGCATTCAAATACCCTACAATTCCCTCATTACCTCCAACGAGATTTCCCCAACCGTTCGCAATTTTTTCTTGACATCCGGTAAAGTCACACCGCTTGATAAGGGCTCGCTCGGCAATCGGCGACCGAGCACTCGTCCAATGGAAATTGCTCCTGTGACCGATGACGGTCCAATTTTCTCTACTTTTGAAAGTGTAGCCGATTTTGTCTTTCCGTTTGACATTGGAGGCACAGATGTACTCGGCGATGCTTGGGCTAAGTTGGGCGGCGCTGGCACCACCAACACCGGGGGCATATCAGTCATTCCCGAGTCGCTACATTTAACCAAAGAGGGAGCCGACAATTATTATCAGTTTGATTTACAAGTGATAAGTGCTGACCATGTAATAGGGGTGAACTAATGTCACTGTTGATGAAGCCCAGTCATGCGCTGTTTTTCAACGGTGTGACCGATGGTGTTTCTGTTCCTCGTATGAACTTTCGCCGCAATTTCGGTGAAATACATCAAGGTAGCGATTTGAATAATCAATCTACACTTGGCTCGTTATCTGCTTTTACAATTGAAGCGTGGGTTATCCCCGACTCCGGGGGCATCGTGTGGGAACAGGAAAACATCTGCCGCCTCATCGTCGGCAGCCCTTCCAGTCCCGGCCCCGCTCACTTCCAAGTTCAATTGCGGAACATTGCAAACGGAGCAATTAACACTTACACTTTGAGTACAGCGAAAGGTGTCACTGGCCCGGACGGGCAAATCGCCTATTGGGATGGCGTGACCTTTCCCCTGCCCGGTGATGACATTCACGACACTTTCAACGCACAGGACAAAGGTAAAAACGACCTCACGGCTTTGAACTTAGGTCACCGTGAATTGATGTTGGTTACAGCCACTTTCAACAGTCGCTTCCTTTCGCTATCCATCAATGGAGATGTATTGGCTTACAAAGAACTTAAGGAAGACCATGAGGTTGTTCTGCATCCTTCTGCTTTATACATTGGCGGAACTGGTGGTGAATACCGAGGTGTGATTGAAGCGGTGCATTGGTCAAGGGGTGCATCGGACGCTGCCTCGCGCTTTGAAATGCCTATCAAGACTGATAGTACGCTTGGATTATGGCGGTTTGAAGAGCCCGTAGAACCCATCCCCCATGTCCTTGAACTCCCTTCTGTACCCGTACAGACCGGTGCATCTTCTGTAGTGAACATTGGAGTAGTAGCAGCACAAACACTGATTGACACATTTACCGGCAAAGAAGGCGAAGTCCTGTTGGATTTAACCACGCCGCCCCAGTCAACCGGAAATTATGCCGTGAAAAGAGTAGACGCCAGTGGTACCCAGTCTACTGTTTCTATTCCTCACACCTCTTACAATCTCCTTATCAATCCATTAGGGTATAGTCGTGATACTGGTGTACCCAACCGAGAAGCACCCGAGCGTATGCGCATTATGGAAATAGACGCTTCCACGGGTACTATTACGCTTGAGAGCATCCATTTGGACTTTGCATCAAACGCCAGTACAGGTCGCCGAGGGGCACTCATGACGCACAGTCCGGGCATCGGAGTTGTCGTAACGGGTGACTGTATTGTGGACACTGGTGCTGATAACACCTATCAAAAAGCGGGTACGGGTACGCAGTTTTCCCACCGTCAAGGACAGGTGCTTATTGACGAAAGCGACTTTGGCAATCACGGTATTATGTTTTCAACTACGATGGCGATTACAGACAACGATTACACGAAGTTTTCTGCAACCACTCGCATGGGTGACAATTTTCTCATTGGGCATACTGGTCGGCATATACTCAATCATGTGAGTGGGCATCCTTTCATGGGTATGTTGCCGCAGCCGAGCAGTGCCTTTGTAGAACAATCTGTAGATGCCGTTGCACAAATTATGGAGGCTACTTTCGCCGGGCGATATGGGCAAATCAAGGATGTAGTTGTAGCCGGCTCGGAAGTTGCATTTCATGAACGGGTCGGCGATTTCCCTATTGCCAGTGCTATATTCACTTCTGTTCCAACACAATTGGTTGAAAACGGTATGGCCGGGGTGGATGATACTCAGCGTGATTTGTTGGCGATTGGTGGGGCCGGATTTGACGCTCAGCATTTTGCTCTCAAGAGTTTACAGGATGCTTCCCCTACAGGTCAAGAGCATACGCGTCACCTTACTCCTTCTGCTCAACCTCGGGTTGCTATTCTCAAACTCCCTACGCTCGCAAATTACGATTATCCGCCCTTTGTACAAGTCCACTACAATGCGATTGACTTCGGGGGCACAGGAATTGAGCGTGCTGCTACAGCCCGCCTCGTGTCAAATTATGCGGCCAATGTCCTTACTTTGCAAAGCACGAAAGCATTTGGCGCTGATGCAACGACGACCACTGCTGACAAAGTATTCATTGGTTCCGAGGTAGCAGGGCTATCATCCATTACAGTGACCATCAGCCATTCGCCCGCCACTCTTACTTTTTCTTCTGCACCGACCGCTGGATTTCAAACGGCGGCCGTTGCTGGGGCGATTGTTCACACTTCGTTGAGCGGCAGCGCACTTGTTGTCAATAAAACGCTACCTGTCGCTGCACATGAACTGGCTGCGGGGGTACGAGTATTGGATGTTATGCACAGCGACATTGCGGCGGGAACAGCCGTGCTATATGCTCCCGGGGGCACAATTGAGTTTTCCGCTACGCCGGACTTTTACTTTGGAGATGGCGATTTGCTTGGTGACGATAGTGAAGGCACGCTGTACGAAAATACACTGGACCATTCCAAGTCCCCAAAGAATTACTTACCAGCCCACGCTTCCGATAGTCCACAAAGTGCACCTACCGGTATACCGAGTGCATTTTACGAAGACACTTCACGACCTTCGTATTTCCATAAAGTGATAATTTCAACTGCGGATGCTGAAAATAGCGACGCCAATATTGACACAAATGGAAATTATCAAGCAGGATTCAATTACAACCGCCGTTCTCGTACAGGTGTTTTGGTGAATAATGCGGCCGGATATGCCGCAGGAACAACGGTATTCACAGTCAACGGTGTAGATGCTACAACAGTGTTTGATGTAGGTGTTCCTCTTTTCAGCCTTTACGGTCAACGATTAGGCGAAGTGTCGGCAGTTACGGCGACAAGTATTGCTATTTCAACCGGTAGTTCCGCAGCGGTTGTTCACCGTGAAGAGTTGTTCTTTCACCCAATCCCTCAATCCCGTTATAGCCGTAATCAAGGGACACCGATTAACGAAGTGTTTGACATCGTTAGTCACATAGGGCAAGGTAATCACATTCAACTTGTGATTCAGCCAACTGACCGCTCTCGTTTCAATCAATTATCAAAATTGATTACTTTGGCGGAAGACCCCAATACGCCCAACAAAGTTACTGTGGAGTATGTTGTTTCTCGTGGCAAGGTCATTGACTTTCAAAGCACCATGAACAGTAATAGTACCACATTACGAGCACATGGGTTGGTTGCGGACGCGTTGTCCAATTCAGTCAATGTGAAAGGTGACGGTGCTCCCGATTCATTCATTGTCAAGGAAATTATGCCGGGTAGTCCTGTCGTCACCATGACAATGGGAGGGCCCGGGCAAGGCGCAATTAACACAAAGCCCACCTTTGACCCAAGCCCGTTAAGTCGCCTTGGATGGTCTTTACGACGAGATTGTGTAACAAAGGTCAGTGCTCTCGGCTCAACTACAATTTCCGTTGTGCCACTCAACAACGCCGCCACTGATTTGGCCTCATGGGGAACTTATTGTTTCGGTGAGACAGGGCGAGTGTATTTGCGAGAGGCCGCTGCTACTACTGATGAAAATGCGAGTGCTTATGCGTCGGCTGAATATTCGTCCAAAACGGGGTCACAATTTACTTTTGCTTCGGGAACAGGGCATCGTGGTACAGGTAAGTTCGTGGGCTTTGACGGTAGGGAGTTGGATTCGTTTGCGGCTTGGAAGACTGCTGTCGGGATTGTAGTAGGTAACAACTTACATGTTGACGATAAGTTTGACGAAGCCGCAGTTGTTCAAGACGGGACGACCATCAATGACCGCATGTTCCAGTCTTTGAACAGTGTTCAGCATGATTATCAACTTGGAACACAGTACGCGAGTACCCGTGCTATGGTTGAGATTCCGCTGTTCAAAGACTTCTTCTTTGACAATGAGAGGGACGGTGTTTTCCCCGGACCAAATAACAGCATGAAGTTGCATTTGGACGCTACTTACACGGCCCCTTCTTGGTCGCCTAACCCGGTTGGTCGCCGACCGGGTAGCGTTTCTCCGGAAGACCCTCCGATGCACAGTGCTTATTCAATTCCAATCGTAGATAAAACGCACCGGCAAGGGACAACCATTAGCGCAGAATACGATTATACGAATCGTCGCGTCTATGTTACTGACATCAAGGTGTTTCCCGACCCCGATAGTGTTCCTACAACCGTTGGGAACATCAACGGTGCCTTGAGGTTTAGAACTGCTTACACTTCAAACGGTCATTGGTTCATGTACAAGTCAGTGAACCGCTCCAATGGTTATTTGGAGGTTGCTGGGAACGCTGCGGCCGACGACAACTGGGCATTTTCTTCGGATTTTAAGCGAGAGTTCCAAGTCGGGTTACAATTGATTCCGCCTCTTGAAACAGAAAACCTCAATTACAAAAGCATTGGTGATAACCCTCTTGTCTCAAGTGCTGGGTACGAAGGTCGTGATTCGTTCTATTACGACAGGGCCAATGTAATGACTCAAGGAGGTAACATTGATTACGGGCTCAAACAATATGTCAGCGCCATTGAGTTTAAGGCTGGACCTACCGTAAATCCGCACCTACCCCGTATCAAGAATAGGCGAGCAAAGGGAATTGTCGCCTCTTTCAGTAGTCCTACTTTGGTGCTGGAAGACGGTACGGACTTTCCTCTTGACATTACCGGTGATACTGATTATGCTTACCGTATAGAATATTACGATATTGCAGCAGCAGGCGTTAAACGCGCTCACTACAATGTGCGCACAGGTAACTCGTTGGCGCTGGTTTCAATTGATGCTGGCTTTGCTCCAACGGCAGGGACAGAAATCACGCTCATTGATGTACACGCAGTGACGGCTACATACCCCAAAATCAACACCAATTACTTCCTCAATACGGCTTGGGCAAACCCATATTGCCCCGGAGGCTTGCGCAGCGGAGATACGGTATGGATGAACATGCACTACACAAATCCCCACGCTACGGAAGGCTTGTTCTGCAAGAGCCGAGGAACACTGAATGAAGGCGAGGTGTGGGAAGGATTTCTTGGTGGAGAAGGAAGTCTCAACGCTGCTTCTCGTGAAAGCCTACCACTGGAGAACTTTTTGATTGGCAACTCCTGTTTGGAAACAGCACGGAACTTTGTGCAGCATGTGAACAAAACGGTTGAATTGAATTATGAATCACTTGGGTTGACGGACGACATTCCTGTAGTGGCCTACCTTGACCCATATCAAAGTACAGAAGAACATGCGCGAGTTTTGTTGTATGATGTGGCCCATGACCGCGAGTTCATCGCTTTCCAAGACCTGTGGATGCAAGTTCAATCCAGCCCTGCCGCAGTGCAAATTGGATTTAATAATCGTGGTACGGGATTACAGGATGTAACGGATAGAACATCGGGCATTGATGTAGCCGCTGGATTTCCTTCTCAAAACCGAAGTTTTCAACCAACTACTCAATCCGACTTTACAGAAGCGGCCATGGCGCACGGCAGTACATGGAATGCAAATGTTGATGTTAACACTCACCCTACTGGCTATCACGAGCATAAGCCACAAGTCAGTTCCATAATGCCGAGAACACAGGAAGCCGTGCACAATGCAGATGCTGCAAATGAATTGCATGAACAGATGCTTGCTGGTACAAATGAACACTCTACTTTCTTTGATACCCCGGACGGAACTCGGGTTATACCTGCTTTTTTATCCATGAAAGGGATTCGCTCTTCACCACTTGATTTATCAGCGCATCAAGAGGAGCGTTTGCAGCACTTGCCGCATTGGACCGACATGGACTTTGTACGCCGACTTGCAATTGATTTGGGTGAAGTTGGTGTCAAAGAAGGGGTCACAGATATTGAGGCGGCGGCAAAAGAAGTTGTCCGACTTATCAACCAAGCCGGGGCTAAAAACGGCCGTACACATGCTCGTCGTCCTGCTGACCAATATTTAGGAGAAGGTGAGCGATTTGATTTGGGCAAGGGCGAAGCATCGGTTCACACCGGGAATATCAAAGACCCTACTGCACATCACCAACATGCTGATTTTGCGGTGACTGGTTCTACCCATGACCCTTCGCCTTTTTGGAATAAAGAGACGGCGTTTGGAAGTCACGACCGCGGGACACACATGGGGTACCTGCGGGCTCATTTGGGTAGAGTGGTCATGGACGAAAAAGGAGAAGAAGGCTATTCAGTAGTCATTCATTCTACAGTGCCCGGAGCATCGGGGCGTAACTTCTGCGTGTGGTTGGACGCATCAAACGCACAGGCTCCTTACCGACCCGAGTTTTTGATTGGGCACGGTGGGCGTTTCCGCAATTACTGGTGTCAACCAAATGAAAAGAGCGGCGAAAACATGCATGCTGCACCTATGCCCATCAACAAGTTTGGGCGACCATTTGCCCCTATTACGACTTTGCGCGAGTATTTACCTGTAGACGAAGTCTCCGACGATTACAAAAACAACTTGGACTACGGGCCGGAAATCCAATCCAGTTCGCCACTCAACACAGAATCTACCACTGAGCATGCTACTGGGCGAAGTTTGAACTCTGTAGTTGATTCTAACTTTGAGCCCAAATCAAATGGCCAAGTGGTCATCAGTGGGCTGCGAGTAGGTTCACAGGCAACTGCCCGCATCAATTTTGGAGGAATAACTCAAGCGGGCATACCCGGATGGGCACCGGATTGCAGCCGATGGGGATATGGGCCCGATGGTGTCAACACTCGCTTTGACCATATCTACGGAGATAATGTACAAGTTGGCGTCAATCAACACGGCCTCGTCAATCAAGGGGCGGGGTCGTACATCCCCGATGATGAAATCCGCCCGGATAAAATTAGAGGCGGGCAAATGTACGGGGTTCGCTTTACCGACCATCGCGGCAAGCCACACACTATCCGCTTAGTTTATCGCCAATACGGGCAGTCGTTTGCAGGCGATTTGACACACTTGCCGGAAACACTTGATGATGAAATCGTCATTTATTTTGATGACAGGGATGTTGGTCAAGGCGGCTTTACTGTCGGTAGGCACATGGCTGGCGAAGGCGATGTCAATGGGCGCTACACTGGTGGAACCAAGCAGCCGTTCAAGGGTAATTTGTGGAATACTTACAACTCAGCGGCGGTAGGCATATCCATTTCAGTTGAAAAGGACGGCTCAAATGACAACTTGAAGTTCACATTCGCTTCGCCATACGATAACAGTGGTTCGTTTACCCACACGGATATTCTTGGGTACCTTGGCCTGCCGGACAGCGGGTTGATTCAATTGAGTGATGTGGCTGGTACAGGGAACAATGGTGAGGTTTACTATTACACTTCCCGTTCACATGAGGGCAAGGCTGGTATTGGCGTGGCTAATGAACACTTTTTGTACGGCGTCAAGAATATTCCTTCTGCATATACAAGCGGTAAAGTCACCCGCATCATGAGTGCCCGAATGAACTTTACAAGTGTACTCACTGACGAGGTTATTGCGTCGGCCGTGAACTTTGCTATCGGTATGGAAGACCCCAACACGGACGATGTAGGAGCAACAAGTTTTGATTGTACAGGACTTTACGCTCCGGATGGGCGTACTTTGGCCGAGTGGGGTGTAAAGCCCGGCGCTGTGCGTGTAAAGGCGCACAACTCAAAGCACAGAGTAGTCCCACTTAGGCATTTCTTTGAATCATCTATTACACCCGATTTGGGAATACAGGCCGCTGTTGCAGACGACGAATTGACCGCTCTGCAAATCTCGGAAGGTCGCCGAATTGATTGCGGCTATTTACCGAAGACACTTTTGACTGTTACAACGAAGTTTCGTGGACCAAACGCCAATACAGCGACGCCTATTATTGTAGATAGTCAAAACAACATAGTTCGCACTGAAAAATGGCGACAAAATCTGCGAGGTGAAACCTTTTACCGTTTACCGGGTGACCGCATTGTCCCTATGGTCAATTCTCCAATGTTTGAAATCAACAATCTCAACACAGGTGCTGGTCCCTATTTGGAGACAGATAACGGCAACAACGAGTTTTTATTCTTGACCTGCACACCTGCCTCGGATGATAGCGACTCTTGGGGTGACCCTGTTATAGCATGGCTGGGTGACAGTCACTGGGCACGCATAGAAAGTGATGCCGGCCCCAACTCAGCCTATCGTGCGAACATCGTTGATTATTCCACCGATTTCTTAACCACGGTCGCCGTAAACGACATCATGCTTGCTCACGGTAACATTCGTGAAAGTAGGTACACCCAAGGTGTCCGTACGAAAGGAAGCAAGCACGGTGAGCCACTTCTTTACTTCCGAGGCGCTAAACCCAGTCCGGACCGATGGGTACCTCTCTATTTTGGCGGCGGCTTTTCGGGCGTAACTGTAGACATCAATGACGGTACAGAAAATGACTATTCGGAGTTCTACACTCACCCCTATGCCGGTGGCCCAACCGGTGCAAGTGGATTACAAAATGTAGGCGAAATTGCAGGGGCTTATGCGCTACTTGACGCTAACGCCATGCTGGCTATGTTCCCCGGAACTCCATATCTCAACCAACACAACGGTCGCAATCACATGCCGTTTTTCAACCAAGATGCTATGCTGAGCCCGGACTTAGATGCCGGTAACAATACTTCTGCGGCACACACAGGTGTTACTTACACTGGCGGTGGTTCCACCGTAAATTGCGCTCGTCCCAGCCCTATAGTGATACGGTTTGGTCACCCCCATGCCCGCTATAATTCTACGCCACAAGCCAACGACGCTACGACTTATCTCGTCTTTGGCCCGGGGCAGGCGGTGCCCCACAATTTCGCTACCTTTGAACCTCAGTTGTCGGACATCATTCAAACTGGTAACGGGTACAGTTCTGTACCTACGGCGCACCCTGTAGCCGGCAACTCGTTCCTACCTAACACCATTACCCACGGAGATGCAAGCATCAATGGATTTGATGCGTTGCTGCCTCCCACAAGGGAATATCAAATTAGCAATGCACAGGGGTACAACTTTGTGTTAAACTGGGAGCCGACAAAAGGATTCCCGAACGCTACATACTACGGGCAAGTTGCAGGTGAGGGTCGTTACTACGATAATCAATTAAGTGCATCAAGCCCTCCACCAAATGCCCATCCATTAAACGAAGTATTTGCAAATGTCAGCGGCGTGTACATGGGGCACGGCAGCATACCTACTACACTCGCCAGCGCATGCGTATGGCACATGGATGGCGGCTATCACCCCGGCGGTCACTTTTTGGATAATCACATCATCCGCAATATCAAACACCCCCAATCAAACACCCGTTTGGCGACAGGTTCGGGCGCATCTCAAAATCCATCAGTTTTCCGTGTCGCTTCTGCCTTAGCCAAAGCATATCTCAACACATTTGGCTCGGAGGATGACATGGGTCACATTGATAATGTATTCATTGTTGATGCTACGCGCTGTCAAAATGCAGAAGAATTAGCAGCCGTATTGGCTACTGCTATCAACACTTTCCCCGGTAAAGAACCGCTCAAAGCGATTGGTGGTACTTTCTTACCTTCTATGCAACATGCTGCAAAGCAAGACCGTTATGGCTGGGTTACCATGGATGTAGGAACTTATACGGAGGAGTCGGCAGGGCCAACCGCAGCCACCATTACTACCGGTGCGACTATTCCTACGACCTTACCGCAGTATGGGTGGCTACGCATAAGCGATGGAAGCGTGTCAGCATTTGCGCCGTATGTTAGTTACGCTGGTAACACTTTCACTTTAGGGCAAAACTCTTACACAAGCAACACAAACATGGTTGACCCTGTGACCAAGTTGGCGGTGGCGGCGAGCACTGTAAATGGGCCGGATGTTAAACTCTATGTGTGGACAAAGGCCGGAACACATCGTTACAACAACTCCAACGAACCAATTGACGAGCGTACACAAGTTCACTTTAACGGACTACTTGACGCCGTTGACCGGACTAAGCCTGTGGGAGCCGTTGGATGGGCAGGTGAACGGTATTCGTTCCTCAACTCATTGGAGATAGGCTCGTCGGGAACCTTTGGTGCTGGGCTCGGAGCATGGCACCCCTTCTTGGGATTCTCGCCTTACGGTAGTGCCGAGTCTTGCTTGGGAACAGTTTCGCCACATGGCTCTATAGATACGGTCTTTGCACTATCGTCAGAGAGTTGTGTTCACGGCCTTGCTTCACGGCACTTGGTTGCAGTGACTCACGAAAGTGAACTTCCACTTATTGCAAAAACCGACCGAGACGGTATCATCGCCATGGGCGACTGGCTGGATGTAAAGCGAAGCGGCACATTGGCGAACGCCGGGACGATTGCTTGGGACACTGAGAAATTGCATAACAAGGACCGGTATGTTTCCCACGCCACTGCCGGCCCTCATGTAGAGGCAATCATGGTCAATACAACAACGGCCTTCCCACAAAAAGCAGCGTCTTATCCAGCGGTTGGTGTAGAAGCATACTGGCATGCGCAGGTTACAGCCGCCTCTCAAATCGGTCGCGGTGATGCTTGTCACAGTCCTACGGGTGATTTGTTTTGGGACAAATCTGTAGTACCCATGTCGGAATTGCACGAAGACTATCCTACCTACGGGGTTGAATGTGAAGGTGTCACGACAAAAAGTCAGTATTACGGCACCTCCGAAGGACTCTACAAATACTACGACGGGCGGCAGGCTACCCGCAACTTCCTTGAAGAACACATTGTTTGGAAACGGATGGACGGTGGGAACCTTACTTTGCCGGCCAGCAACGCTCGCGGTCTCGGAATGACGCCTTGGGTTGTGCGCAAGGACGGTTCTGCCTACAAGACTGTTGGTGAGAAAATCCTCGGTAACAATCGCTTCTCCTTTGAATCTACGAACAGCGCCATGTTCCCCTTAATACAGGCCCAAGAATTGGCGCACCCTCAACTGGAGATGAATTATCCGTTGGTAGAAAGTGCACTCAAAATCCCGAATGAAGAATTGCAATTTCAAAGTGCGTTGGTGACTGATGATACTGGACAGGAGCATAGGTTAGAAGGGGGTAGCCCTCTTGGAACCATCATTTATGATTTCCGACATGTAAGCGACCGAGACATTGAGGGACTGGCCCCATCACTGGCTGGTAGTGGGGTGTCCCCAAACATGCGTATTCGCTTACCACTTGCGAATGAGATTCCGGGCAACATCATTGTTCGGCCCGGCTTTGACCGAATACAGGCTTATCAAACCGAAACAATGGGCTCGGGCGGCCTCATGCATCCCTCACAAGGCGAAGGGGCTGTTAAGGACACCTTCGCCAACACTTACGACAGCCCTCGCCTTTGGCCAACTTGGGAGAACAATGGATGGGAACACCTTTCTCAAGACGGGGTAGATGTAAGCAATGACCGACTTGCATTCCCCAACAGTTCAACTCATGGCTGGCAGCAACATACGGACAACGCTCCTCTCAAGACAGCATATGAGCCACATGACCGTGCCCTACATTTCCATGTAACAAAAATGGGCGCAACAATGACGCATCGTTACGATGTTGACGAACTGACCTACACCGGTTTCAATAGCACAGAAATTACCGTAGGGTCTACACCCGAAGCCGCCACATGGACAGATTCAAACGAGCAAAGTAGCGGTCGGTATTTCCTGCGAGTTTATGACCCGGTGACCGACAAAGGCGTTATTGCTTCGTACACAGGAGTTGGAACAAACAAGTTCACAGGCGTCGTCTACAGTCCCGACTTCTCGTCATTCGTGGCCGGGAAGACTGGGCTCAAGGTTGTCCCCTCTTATTATCTACCCGCCGGTAGCACTCGCTTCTTCGCTGCTCGCCGTCTGCGTGACCATGCAGAATACAGTGGAGCCAGTCCCGACATGCCCACGATTGATTGGCCGAACATTGGTTCTACACCAATTACACAATTGGGTACACCAAAATTGACCCCTATGCCGATTCCTCGGATGGGACACCATTATGTCAACGCTACTATGTCTATGATGCCGGGTCATTATGCTCATCCGGCATATCAACGACTTTACGATTTGCACCGGGCTGTGAATGCTCTTTCTGTTACAGCCACCGCTGATGTATTTGCCCGAGACCCACTGATTTGGTTCTCCGGAGCAACTGCGTCTATTTCCCCGTCGGACATTCATGGTGGTGCATTTACCCTGCTTACAGAAACAAAGTTGAAGTTTGAAGGTTACGGCATTGCCGCTTCTATAGATGCAAACAAAACTGGCGGGCACAGCATTATATTGGAGGCGGCTGGAACTTACACTCAAAACAACCATTTCCCCGACCCAATGGAAGTAGGTGCTTACCAAATTGTTATTCAGCCAAACTTGTTCAAGCAGCAGTTGAAGGGCTACCACCGAAACGGTCCAGCCAATGATGTTCCCGACGGGTCAGTTATTGAACTGACAGGGCAACAAATCAACACAGTTATTGCTATTGAACATTCCACCAGTGGAGATGGCGGCTATACGCTTGTCCTTGCCGAAGCCACCATGGCCGATGTGCGCGGTTGTGAAATACTTCTCAACGAGTTGATGTTGGACATTGAGCCCGATGCAGCCGGCCAGTTCACCAACCTTCCACCGCTTGCTCTTTACAACCCCTTGGGCGTAGAAGAGTCTGCATCACCTGCCTTCAGCCGTCGTTCATTACCATATCACCCGAACATGTTCGTAGAAACCACGCCCGGATTCACTATAACCATACCGTGGTGGGCTCAGTTGCACAAAGATGGTGCAAAGGCGTCAACTGCGACTCACTTCCGCCATTTAGAATGGCATACGCCCGACCACTACTACCAGTTGAATCGGGCCACATTTGGGGCAGTTGGCGCTCAAATTACACTGGCAGGCTACCCGACTTGTTATCCCGACATTTATGCTGAACATTTCCGTATTCGCTCATTGAACCCAAGCACTCGTGCTACGGCCAAAGACCAGTCGGGACAAACAATCACGGTGAACAATGCTGAGTTGTTCCCCGTGGACCCGTATTACGGTGAACAATTGGAGTATTTTGATTCAAGCGGCGTGCGGCAACTGGCCACCTACACGCATCGTGTCGGCACTTTGGCTTACGCTACTCTTGGCTCACCTGTACAGTTCGCAGGGGTAACGGCAATCACTCCGAACTTTTGGTCTAACTTAGATGTAACTGGAGCGGGCACTATCGTCAAACTGACCGGGCCTTACGCAAATCGCTTCGCCGATGAAGTCTACACGGAGTCAACCAAAAGCATCACCACTCGCAATTTGCTTCAAACTTACAGCGGTACTCGTGATACTAACAGCCTCCATCTCCCCGACGCTTTCTTGTGCATGTGGCATCCCAACCTTGGACGACCATTCACTTATTATTCCGATGATGCATCTCGCTCATTTTACACAAAGGCGGGTGATGTGGATGCCCCTGTTCTCAAGAAAGGCTTGAACAATATTCCCGAGCATTATGAAACCGTTCATTACAATGACTTCTTCTACGCTGCTTCAAAAGGTCCGTTTGCGCTGGGTATGAAGTGGATTGCTCCTCCGGGTGCGGCCACCTTCGTAGCAGATGGTGTGCCACTAACTGCCGCAGACCTTGATGGAGATGCGAACCTTAGTCACCAAGGCGGTACTATAGGGTCGGATAAGTTCAATTTTGCAGGCTATTGGCCCGGCGGCTCTCGTGGGGGCGCTGGCTCCAGTCGCCTTGATGGCTTCCTTGAGGCGCTGATTGGGTGGGGTGGTAAACTGTTCGGAGTTGACTGCGTTGGCTTCCGTGACAACAGCGGTGTTGAAGAGCGCACCTACGCTCAAATGACGAGTGATTCGGACGATGCTCGCAACTACTGCTTCGGCTACCGCATGTCGGTTCGTCAGCCCATGAATCGGCCTCGCTGGTCGCCATATGTCCGTGGCTATTTGGAAGTAGCCAATAGCAACGCTCTACTTGGTTATTATCACGGAGCGTTTGTTCAACAGGATAACAAAACTGATGGGTGGGAAAGTGGTGTAGACTACCCCGCTACTTACACAGGTATTCTTGAACGGCTCACGCAAATCAGTGCATTGTTCAATGAAGACCAACTTGGGCGACAGGTACGCTACAGTGATGGTCGCCGAATGACAAAGTCGTTTGGTTGCCCCGTTCGTGTTCTTCGTAACCCATCCACGGTTCGCAAAATGTACGCAGGGGATGCGGCAGGGAAAGAGATTTACGAGTTAGCAAATGCTCATCGCTATTACCTTGTAGACTGGTGGGGCAACACTCGTGGTGAGGATGTTCGTCGGTTCCCTGTCCGTGGCTTCGGTATTAGTCCTGCATGGGACCCGGAAAACGCTTACACAGATGGTGGTCGCAATGACCGTCCCGCCAACCGAGGCCTGTTCGCTTCCTACGACGACCGCCAAAGCGGTAACAGTAACACCGTCAACAACGACGCTACCGACATGGGTAGTGTAGACTGGTTCAATCCTTCACAATCTCTGCGGGTAGGCGACCGTGGAGATGGTCGTGGTGTACGCTGGCCCACACATTTCAACGAAAGTTTGCTAATGGATGTGTCCGAACCAATTGAGCCCACAGGACTTGTCCTCTCGCAACCGACCAGTGAGCCAACCATCGGCAAGGGACTCAATCGCCCACGCAACGATGTGCTCCAACCGGAGGAAATTGAACGAGGTATCAGTGCGAGGCTTTCGCTTGATAGCGAAGAAGGCCTCCTCAAGCCCGAAGCCATGGTCAGTGAAAGCATTGAAACTGTCAGTGCGAATACGGACATGGCTGACCCTGTAGGTGCGGACGGTGTGCGTATCGGACTTGATGTGGACACGATGAGTGAACTCAACGATGGTGAAAGTCAAGAGTACATCATCATGTCAACTGAGGCGCATAGCCTACACAGCAACCGAAGCGTCGGTCAACGAACCACCTTGCGTGGTGCAAAGGATGTAGGTTCCCAAACTCTTGGTCACTTAGACATGACAGCCCTCAGTTGGTCAGCACAACCTGTCAAGGGTATTTTGAAAATCTCGGATGCTCATAGCATGTGGAGTCTTGGCGGTACATACATCATGGATTGGTCAGTGCGACAAGGTGCACTTTCCGACGAGGGTTGGGGTAAGGCTGGTGCGTCTTCGTCATCCAATCCGTATCAAGACGCTAACCACGACCCCACCGACGGTAAGACGAATGTCTTGGACAAGAACATTGAGTTCCTTGTACGCCCTGTGCGCACGCTGGACAAACACCATGTCCAGTTGTTCCGTGGTAAGCGTATGCTCAAGACGGGCAGCCCTCAAGACGGCAGTAACTTCTATCTCGCCACAGGTGGAGGTAAGTACGGTATCTACACCAGCGATGCTCCGTCTGCACGCACAGGTACGCCCAGCAGCCCACCTTATTCACCGGTCTACAGCATTGCGCCCAACACGAGTGTCACTGCTTCGGACAGCAATGGGCCCAAGATTTTGGGTGTGGATGTGACAGGCTATGACAAGGCTGACATCACCAACCCGGTTGGACGCATTGTCATGAGTGAAAACACCTTGGAGCATTTCCGTAGCGACGCTGCACGGAAGGAAGACTTTTCGGTGGAGCCTCGCTACAGCCAATCACTGCACCCCAAGGGCGCAGACGGCGATACAAACTTCAACACGGGTGACCACAGCACGGAGTGATAACATGGGACCAATGGATGTGGCTTGGATGTTGCTTAAGGCAAACTATCAATCCGAGTTAGGAGAGCATCACGAAGACTTCCCCAGTTCTTATGGACCTGTAGTTGGCTATCACGGCACTACAGGTGATAACTTCATGGACATAATGGGAGGAGCAGGAATACAAAATCCCGACTCCAATTATAGGACTATTACCACCAATCCTTCGGAAGCGGCTACTTATGCGGTGCAAAGAAGCGGAGATGCGAAAAATACCCCAAGTTATCAATCGCAACCTAAATTGATAGGGGTTAGACAAGCCGCATTTGACCAAAACCATGCGAATTACATCGGCCCAAGTCACGGAATGGTGAATGCCGATGATTACAAGGGGTCCGAACATTTCGGAGGTAACATTCCAAGACAGTTTTTGACAAATGTCCCGATGTCAAATAAAATACTGCAAGACACAATGCAAGCAAGAGGAAACCAGCAAAGCGTCATAGACAGAAACATGGCTTATCCTGCTGTAAGTCAAAACTATGTGTTCAATAGTGCTATGCAAAGGGAAAACGAAAAGCCGGTGCAATACCCAATGGTGAACCAAAGGGGCGAAGTTAGGCCTCAAGCACCTTCAAGGGGTATGCGATGGTCTTCCACATACGACCAAAGAATGGATGACTATAATCAACAAATGGCTCAATACATGCAGCCTAATCCAGTTGTACCACCGACAGACCCAAACCAACAACAACTCAATTTTGAAGGTGAACAATGATGGCGGTCGCAAAGAACACCAACACCGGGCGAAGTGATGCAGCCCAGCCTACGGTCATGAAGCGCATCCGCAAGCCTAAGTTCGTGGACAACGCTGTGCGCCACGGCATCTACACGCAGACTGCGTCTAAGCGTAGTGTAGCCAAGCCAAAGCAAAGTGACTTTCAACCTACTCACCAGCGCACCTACACGCTAACTGAACAGGACGACTCCATTGACTTGGTACACACGCCGACCGAGCACATGCGGTATGAGGGTGCTGTGTTTCACCAAGGCGGCAAACTATCCAGTGGTGCAACGAAGCCGGCCATGGTCACCAGTGATTCCAACACGAAAGAAAACCTCGTAGTTGACCAAGTGGTAGCGGCCACCAAAGGTTCACGACTCATGGTGCCCAATCTCAAGGGTCGGGCACTGATTGATATTGGGATGAATACGAAGACTGTACAAATTACACAACCTGTCAATGTAGGCCTCCGCACGAGTGACCTCGCTGCACGCATTGGGGACAGTCAATCGTCTTCCCTCAACTCCGTCAATGTAAGCAGGAAGCGTGGCAGTACCACCTTTGTGGCCAAAGACTTCAACGGCATAGATGGCGTCAGCGCCATGCGTTTCTTGAGTCGGCATGACGGACACCGCCTTATCACTGACCGGTTTGGCAACCTGTTCTATCAGCATCAACTCCAATCTAACCGCTCTCACTATCTCAGCAATGTAGCCGTGACAGGGGGCAAGACAGAGACAGAAACAGACCATTTGCCTAACCGTCTTGTAGTGCGTGGAAAAGCGAGGGCGCTTAACGATAGTAACACAGTGACAGTTGACGACTTTGGTGCGCAGGTCAGTGGGGTCATTGAAGTTCCCGGGGGTATCAATGCCCCTACGGCTGTGTCTAAAGCAAGTGCGAGGACTATTGGTCGTAAGTTCTTAGCAGCGGCTAACCGGGCGAAGGGGGCGACAACTCTTCACGGAGTTGTTCGTGCAACCACCATTCAGCCCGGGGAGGCTGTTCGGTACCAAACTCAAACCGATAACGACAATTTCAATGTTTTAACCGCCACCCATCATCTCATCAAGCGTATGACGGACATTCGGGTTACTTCCATGGACACCGGTATTGCTGATTTACTGCAACGATTCCAGCAAAATGACATCGTTGCTCTCAGCGAGGTAAGTGAAGAAAAGAGCCGACAAATTGAGACAATTGAGTTTGGGACCAGTGCTCGTTATCAAGTGACATCTAAGTGGACGGTAGAGTCGTCTTCCTTTGGTGAGGTCGGCATCATTATTGGCCACGCTGACCGAGGGGTTATAGGAGGCAAATCCACCCGTCCGAAAGAAGAACAGCAAAGTCTGCTCAAGGTTCAAAACTCCAAGCGTAAGCCCGTGACTATAGGAAGTGGATGATGTGCCGTTACTGACAGAAGGAAACCGATTTTTGATTGACACGCTGAAAGACCGCATCAACCAAGTGGTCTTTGGATTTGACGGGACGCTGGCCACCAGCGAAGACGGGGGTGCTGGACGACCAGCGTATGTCGCTACTCCAACGGTGAGGGTCATTGACGACCATTCCATTCTTGTAGAGGCTGTTATACCTGTGACTTCTGCGTTTACAGTCCCCCTTAAAGAAGTGTGCGTCCAGTATCAAAATCCAAATGACGCCACTGATACGACTGTGTTATTCCGTTATACCTACCGTTCGGTAACCAAAACGCAAAATAATGAACTCCGCTTCGCAACTATCATTGAGGTGAACTGATATGTCCAATCCACTTTCCGGCCACACCGCAGCGCAAGGATTCACTGGCGGAAGTGGGTTGCGAGACGGGGATGGATTAACCAGCCCTTCGTTGACCAACCCCTACGAGGGTTTACACGGTAACGGCTTACTGCGTGTGGCCGATGGAGCATACGGTGCAACGAGAAACGCCACAGGTAGTTCAACAGAAGGGCATGTAGCGGTTGGTGCAGGCGGCACCATCACTGTTTCCGGAGGCTACGCTGTATTGGACGGTGTTATTTACGAGTTTGGCGGAGGATTGGGTGGAACACACACCACTACTGTGATAGGTACAACTACGAATTATGTCGGCTCACTTCCTACTCCTCATGCAAGTGTAAACAAAGAGGCGTATGTCGTCATTTATGTCGCCGCCATGGGAGCGAACGACAACATCATGTACGAGTTTGGGACGCTGGCCGACCCAGCCACTGAAACTCCGCAGGTACCAAACACATTCTTGTCAACCCCCGGTCCAGCCAACAATCAACAGGCCACCGTACTTGCTGTCCTTCATTACACGGTGTCAGCAGGAGGGGCGCTGACAGCCTCGCTTAATACGCCGACTGTACACGACAAGCGCACCTTTATCCGACCAAACCCTGTTTATTTCAATCATCTCACCGCAGGGGCAGCCGGCTCTGTCGTCAGTACAGACGCTATTGACAACACCAACCAAGTTACGCTTGACAGCATTTTTGCTTCGCCTTCGGATGGCGACTTTACATCATCTCCTTTCGGAAGCGTGTGGCAAACACATAGTCCGGACGGTAATAGTGTGCTGCTGTATAGTGCCCAACGAGATATTGGGGGTGTACCTACCCGGAACACATGGCGATTATCACCTAACGAGGTCAAAGAAGTGACGACCGGTACCAACCAATCGTTCACCTTTGATGGTCCAAACATTTGGGTCATAACACCTTCGTCAGCAATCAACCTCAATCCACAGGACTCGTTCCCTCATGGGCACATCATTGATGTCATCAACAAAGGAAGTAACAACATTACTTTTGACAGCACTGTTCTCGCACAGGTGGTTGCCCCGGGAGAAGGTTTCCGATTTGTTTACACTGGGTCGGCTTGGAAAGAGATACTCATTGGTTCAGCGAGCCCAACTGTCGCCAGCGGTGTGAGCGGGCTGGTTCAGTTGTCGGATGGGGCTGGCGGGTTTACCAGTGACGCCGACCTTTCATGGGATGCTGGTGCAGGTGAATTGATAGTTGACGGTAAGTTGACTGTCACCGGGCTGATTGACCCTACCGGGCTTGAACTTGACCCGCAGGCATCCAACCCCGGTGGTGTAGCGGCGAACACATTGTGGCTTGACAGTGGTGCATCTAATCGCCCCAAAATTGGAACAGCCGCCGTCATGCGTGGTGGGGACGACATCAGTGAACTCAACAACGATGCTGGATTTACCGATGCCGCCGCCGCTTCTGCCGCCGCTCCTGTACAAAGCGTGAACACGGCTACGGGTGCTGTTGTACTGGATGCTGATGACATAGACGACACCTCAACGACAAAAAAGTTCACAACGGCGGCTGACATTAGCAAACTCGCTGGTATCGCTACGGGCGCAGAAGTCAATGTCAATGCGGATTGGGCTGCCGTGGGCGGCGATGCTGAAATCCTCAACAAGCCAACGGATGTAACCAACCTCGCAACGCACAGCGTGACTGAACTTAACGATGTGACCAACGCTGGAAGCGGAGCCATCATCACTTCAGCCGAGCGCACGAAACTTGGGGGGATTGAACCGTTAGCGGATGTGACCGACGCCACCAATGTCAAGTCAGCGTTGGATGGTATGACCCTCACGGATGTAGGCACACCTGCATCCACAGACCGCGTTCTTCTGCAAGACGCGTCGGATTCAAACAATCTCAAGTATGCTGATTTCAGCGAGTTCGGCGGCGGAGGTAGCGTGAGAACGGTCACGGCTGGTGGAAACACGCTTGACCCAAGCGAGACATTGGCGTTCACGGCAGGGACGGGTATCAGTATCAGCGAAGCGGCGGGAGCCGTGACCATCACCAACACGGTCACGGACACCAACACCTTCCGAACCGTGACAGCAGGTGGTAATACACTTGGCGCGAGTGAAACGCTGGCATTTACAGCAGGGACAGGTATCAGCATCAGCGAAGCGGCAGGGGCCGTGACCATCACCAACACGGTCACGGACACCGACACGTCCGACGTGGCGGTGGTTGTTTATTGGGCAAACGCTGTCATTTGGCGGGTGCGGTATCAGCAACAGTAGCCCAAGCGTTAGACAGGATAGCGGCTTGGGCAAACAATCCGGTTTACACGCCGGGACCAATTCCTTGAGGCGATACGATGGGGCGACTTGTAAACGAACTGATGCAAACCTGTGAGTTCTGCAAGACTACATCGCTGCCTCTCGCTATTTCAGCCCGCTACCTTAAAGGGGAACAGGTCATTATCCACGAGTGCCCTACCTGCGGCTACATGCGCAAGCATGGTGACATGGGACCTGTGGGAAAAAAGAACTCGCTTAAAAAATCGGTACTGCGGTTGAAGGCGAAAAAGTACGGGCCACTATCAAAAGCACTCCTTAACCACAACTTGGGCCGACAAGTTTAATTTCTGCACCGCACTCGGCTTTCACATGCTGTTGCCGACACTGTTATTCCTCTCTTTCATAGCGGGGTATGTAGCAGTATGGCTGGCTACCCCCGACCCCACTGACACCGTAATTTTCATTGAAGACGAAGCAACATTTCACCAAGCCTGTTTTAACGGAATGCGGAGGGGCATTCAATGAACATCTCCATCTACGAGGTCGGGCCTCGTGATGGACTTCAAGGATTGAAGCACCCCGTTAAAACTGAAACTAAAATAAAACTCATCAACGCTTTGTACGACGCTGGCCTCAAAAGTGTGGAAGAAACCAGTTTCGCAAACCCCAAAATTGTTCCACAAATGGCTGATGCCGAACAAGTATTCCGCAAAGGCGGGGTGCTTATCATGAACAAGCGTGGTTTTGACAGGGCTGTAGCGGCTGGTGCTACAAAGTTCAACATCGTGTTTAGCCCTTGCGAGACATTCAATATGAACAACATGGGCAAGACTCGCAGTGAGATTGTACTAATGTACAAGACATTCATGGACAAAGTGCCCAAAAATAATGTGCGGGTTTACATCAGCATGGCGTTTGGCTCGCCCTACAGCGGCCAACCAACAATTGCTACTTTGCTCAGTTGTATTCGTGATGCGAAAATGTTTGGCGACACCGTAGTGTTTGCCGACACAGTAGGGGTCGGCACTCGCAAGGAGGTCGCTGAACTGGCCGACTTAGCCAAGAATGAGGGCGTGCGGGCAGCACTTCATCTCCACCACAATGGCGAGGAGGACCGTGCGCTTGAACTGGTGCGGGCCGCATTGATGAACGGCATTCATGAGATTGACTCAAGCATTGGTGGCCTTGGCGGCTGCCCGTTCGCTGACAACAGCGGGGCTAACCTATCTACTGAAACACTGGTGTCTCACCTGCACGCTTGGGGTTTCACCACAGGTGTGGATGAAGAAGCCCTCAAGGCTGCCTCTCGCATCGCTATGCAGATAAAAAAACCTATAACTACCGGGGCTATGGTCAACCATGAACCCCTTTGACCACGCTTGGTCAATACTCAAAGCCGACGCCAGTCGTCAATTGATGCAGCGAGGAAGCACATTCACATCCGACTATGCACATGGTCCAAGAGGCACGCTGTCCGAAATAGGAACTCACCTTACCCCCCACGAGTTTCGCTTGGGCACAGTTCACCCATCTCTTCACCCCGACCGGGTTCAAGCAATAGAATCAGTTACCAACCCAGTTAGAGGTCGTGGTCCATCGGTTCTTCCGGTAGGAGATGATGTTTCACTACACAATACACTGGACACTTATCAAGACAGTGGCATGGGGAGGCTCAATGATTATCAAGAAGAAATGGCCGAAAGAGACAGAATGGAAAACACACTCCCACGAGCGTTAGATGAACCAGTAACCTACATTCCCGAAAGAGATGATTTTGGCAACAAGACCGTCGCTAATTTACGACCACACCTCCCTGTAAGTTACGGAAGACAACCATATAGACCTGTAGGCGATGACTCTTACGGCATCCGTCATGCAAGCAAAATGTCCGGCTACCCCATGGCGCATGAGCCAATTCCGGGGAAAATGGTCAGTGTAATGCGACGGGGCCGGGATGGTACATATAGACCTGTCACAGAACCAATGATGGGTTTCCGAAGTACACAGCCTTACACTCCTAAGTTGGGCATGCCGTCAAATGTGCAGATACCGAACATCCCTTCGGCCGAAGAGGGCGGCGTATTCAACTTGATGTGAGTAAATCACTCTTCGGAACGCTTCCCGATGATGTCGTCAATGCGCAGGATGCTGATGCTGACTTCGCTTGCTGACTGAATCGCCTGCTTCACCAACGCCAATGGTTCGTACACATTCAGCCCAATCATAGAGCAAACGCCACCCTCCTCAATGTTCGGACCAAAGTCGGTCTTCCCAAGCAGATGGGCGCTGCGTAGGGCCAGCACCGTGTCCAGCGGGTCAAAGCCAGCGTTCTCGGCGATGGTTGCAGGAATCGCCTCCAAGGCGTCTGCAAAGGCTTCAATGGCCATTTGTGCCCGGCCACCAATCTCGGCTGCACGGTTGCGCAGAGAAAGTGCAGCGTGGATGTAGGATGAGCCACCGCCCGTTACGATTTGGTCGCTGTTGTAGGCTAAGCAGACCACACCGATGGCGTCATCAAAGCCACGCTCGGTTTCGTCAAGAGTTTGCCGAGTGGCTCCTCGCAGGACGAGTGTCGTGACATTGCCTTTGCCGGCTACGACGATGTAGTCCATGTCACCAATCGTGCGCTGCTCCAACTCAGTCGGCTGCGCCACTCCGCCAATGTCTTCCACAGTGTGAGCGATGGATGTGCCCAGCAACGCTGACATGGCGTCAAGGGTAGTAGGGGGGACACGATGTGCAACACTGATACCCTTCTTGGACAGAAGAGCCGCCACGAGTTCGTTCACGCTGTCTCGGCAGAACACCGCCCCTCCTTCGGGAAGGAGTTCAGTAAGAGCGTCTACCTTTGCCTCCCACACATCCTTGGTGGTGTACTGCTGGTAGTTCTTGAAGTCACCAACATTCTGCACATTGACTTGGACATTGTCGTCCTTCTTTGACGACAGCCCTGTATTGAGTAGGATGATGCTCTTTGTAGGCGTTTTGCTCATGCTCGGCATCATGAAGGTCGTGTTGAGCACAACTCCGTTGAAACAGTATGAATCCTCCAAGGAGGCACCGGGCTGACATACTACATTGATGCGCTTTATGTCACCGTTGGCTTGCTCTACTGCATCCACGCACAGGCTGGAGACATGGTCCATGCTGCTTTCCAATGACTTGCCGGTGATAGCCGTCTTGGCCACATTAAGCAAGTCTTTCTCGCTGCTCTTTGCCGTCTCGGTAATAGCCTCTACTGCCCACTGAGCAGCCTGCCTGTAACCACGACACACCACATTCGGGTGCAAGCCTTTGTTGAACAAGGCTTCTGTGTTGGCGAGCAAAGAACCAGCCAAAATGGTCGTCGTCGTCGTACCGTCGTAGCACATGCTTTCTTGGGTGTTTGCCGCTTCCACAATCATCTTTGCACCGGGGTGACTGATGTCAAGTTGTTGCAGGATGGTAGCACCATCGTTAGTGACGATGACATTTCCGCCACCGTCTACCATCATTTTGTCCATGCCCGCTGGGCCCAAGGTAGACCGTACCGTATCGGCGATGGCCTTTGCTGCTCGGATGTTCATGCTTTGCGCTGTCTGTTTCTTTTCATTTGTCATAGGTTCCTCTCCTACCATTCAACCTCGTATTCTTTGATGGAGCCGGTTTCGCGGCATCGTGCTTTGACGAAGCCTTCCGTGTTACCGAACTTCCACAGGTCGTACGAGAGTTGAGCGTCTTTGAGGCAATACTCGGCTACTTTGCCGTAGTTGCCTTTCCGCCATTCCAGCGGAGCGTCGTGACTTTTCATGGACTTATCTATACCAAGTGTGTGAATGCAAGCATCGGAGAGCGGGATAGTTGATTTAGAAACCGACCTCAGTTTGGCCGAGGTATCAATCAGTGTCTCGGAAGCCTTGCCGAGAAGTTCTCCGGCAGACCAGCAATCAAGGCTGTCTCTCAGCACAGGAAGGTCAAAGCCGATAATGTTGTGCCCAACAATCCGACCTCCTTTGGCGATGTGTTCCTCAATGTCTCTACCAAGTATTTCGGGAGACAGTGCCTTGAGTTTTACCCCTTCGGGCAAAAACTCACCCGCTTGGGATTTATTACAGTAGACTGTGCCGCCGTCACCAGTCCATGTGGCTACGACGGTTGGGGAAAACATGTGGGTGTTGCCCCACCCCCCGATTTCGTGGGAAAAGTTTTCTGTTTCAATATCAATTGCCATCACACTGCTCATGCAAATACCTCCAGTATGGTGTTTATGACCTTTCTCATCTCAACAGAACACGACTTGCAGATGCAGACCAACTTACTTCTGCGCTCGGCGATAGCGTAGAGCGTGTCCCTGTTGTCGGGGACTCGGCATACTATACATTCATGCATCGCCATCCACCTTTGTTTGCCGGTAGTCCTTGCGTAGCCGAGCGTATTTCTTGACACCGCTTCCGTCGGTGGTTTCTTCAAACATCTTCGCACCGTGTTCATTGTAACGCTTGTTGATGGAGTTGTTACTGCTAAGGTTTTGCTGTTTCCCGTAGGTAGAATACATGGATGTTTTCCCCACCCAACCGTCTCCACGGGAGTCATCAAAGTCCACTTTTTCACAGGCGAAGTAGGCCTTCTTCCAACCAATCTCCATGTCCTTGGCTTCTTTCGCACCCATACCGACCTTGACTTCGGCTTCAAGCCAGTGAATCAAATTGTGATATAAGTCGTACAAAATCTCCTTGGCCATGTCAATGTGGTCACCTCTTACAATCCAAGTGCCTTCAATCATGGCCATGTGATGAGCGATGATGTTGGTGTAGTTTTGCAGCCCCATGATAAAAGACGCACAGACACCTTGCTTGTGAGGGTCCATTTGTTCAACCAGTGAATAATACTCGTCAATGGCGCTGATTAGAGCGGGTACATATGAATCGTCAATGTGGAACATCTCGTCCATGACTTCCATAGCCCACTCTTCTTGAGTGTCATCATCGGACTCGTCCCACTGTAGTGCTGTCTTACCCGCCAAGTGACATATTCGCGACTTGAGTTCGCGCTGTAGGTTCTCAAAGAAGTCAGTGATTTCTTTGTAAGAAACTTCATGCTTGGTTCGTTTGTGAACGCTTGTGGCTAACTGATAGGCAACATCCTTCTTCATTTCAATGGTCCAATCTCTCCAGTACAGCAGGACACGCTGGAAAATACCCTTGTCAAGAACATGCTCTTTGATACCCTTTGGGGGGAAGGTGGTAATCCATAGTGACACTTCGGACTTGATGGTGATTGTTCCGTCACGGAGGTGTTTGGTGAGAATGTTACGACCAGTACCGGCCGAGTTAAGAGCGGATTGTAAGAATAATACAGTCCCTTCGGAGTGCTGACTTGGCTTGAGAAGAATTGAGCCTTCGTCAAAGTTCATCGCTTTCCGTCCTGCGAGCACACCGTTGCGCTGAACAGGTGGGGCTCCTTGTTCTTCGGTTACAAATGAGCCGACGAGAGCGGCGTCTGTACCAGTGCTGTAGTCAATTGCTTCTACACCAATGTCGTTACACACTTTTTGAATTGTCTCAAAGGCAACGGACTTTCCTGTCCGTGTGTCTTGTAACCAAAACACACTGACCCGTGTACATAGATTGCTACCGCCGACTGGTATTCGTACAAAGGGTAGACTTGTTTGTCCCAAAATGAAAAAGAAAGAAAGGAGACCGGGGATTTCGTTATTGATACTAACCTCTCTAAAGTGACTGAGGTACCCTTTCAAAACAGGGTATCGCTGCACGGCTTCGTACTTCTCGGCGGTGTGATTCATCATATTATTCCCTCTTCTTTTGATAGGTTCGCTCTACCTTGACAGGCTCTTCACTGGTCAAAACTTCAATGAGTCGCTGCCTCAGCGTCGGGCCCATACCCTTCACCTGTTTCAGTGATTCTACATAAAGCATCTCCTCTATGCTGCCACAAGTATCAATAAGTTTGCTCACTAAATCGGGGCCGAAGCCGGGAATTGAAAGCAACAAATCCTTACGAACATCGTTGGTTGACACACGGGTAACTGCCCGAGCCCCATGACGGCTGGCCGGCTTGTGCAATTTTTGATGGAGTTTGACGATGAACATAGCCGCCTCCACATGGTCCTTCGCCTTGTAAATGTGACAATCAAAGTCGGCCATGATGCGGGCAAAGGTGCCCATCAGTTCATTTGTCACTCGTGAATACGACACCTTGCGCCCTTGGTTCTGCGCCATTTTGATGTATTTGGCGATGTCCCCATGGATGACGAGAAACACTCGTCCACAATTGGCGTCCAAGTTATCCAGTTGTCGCCACAGGTGGCCGCTGTGGCTGGATTGAAAGAAATCACTGAGGCTCTTGCACTCAATGTGTCCGTCTCCCGCTTTGTAGTCACCCATGCCCTGCAAGAATTGAGACTTGACAAGCACACCTTCCTTGCGAGCCATGCGCTCCACTGCTTCAAAGAGCGGTCCACGCTCGTTGCTGTCGGCAATAAGTGGAGGAACGCTCATTCTTATGCCCCCTTGTGGGCGTTGCAGTAGGCGCTGCCGAGCATAGACCACTGTTTACATGGCTCACCTTTGTAATTCGTGGCGCTACAAGCATAAATCAAAGCCACATCTGTGTCTTTGTGGCCGTAAGGCCCTTTGTTCAAACAGGTGAAACACATCCGGCGACCCTGCCGACTCAGTTTAGCGTCGCAAAACATACATTTACGCCTCATGTTCTTTCACCTCGCCACTTCCTGTTTTGTCCCAATATCGGCATTTGCCGATGCAAAGCCCTTTGCCCCACAGCATTTTGCAGGTTTGGGGGTAGTCTTTGAATACAATGGTACTCACTTGGTACCGGGTAACCCCTTCGTCTTGGTCAGCCCACTTAAGCCCCATGAGGTAACGAACAATTTCGTCAGCGTGCTCCTGTAACTGCTCTTTGGTAAAGCGTTCTATAGGCATGAAGTTCCGCTTGCGCTTAGCGAGATATTTGACCAACTGAACACGGGCATCATGACTGGGATTTCCACCCACTTGGCACGCTGCTTGGTTCAAGCAGGGAAGAATAATGACACCGTTCATACGAACAGTAGGGAGGTCTAACACTTTGTCGGACTCGTTGAAAATCTGCACTTTCTCGGTTACAGGGCGAATAGTGAGTTTGACGCCGTTTGAGCCGTACTCTTGATACCCAGTCTTGGGCTCCATGGCTTCAAAAATGATATGCTGATGCCCGGCTTCCAAATCCTCGGTGGTGACAGGGATGCTCCAAAAACCACGCTTGGCGTTGAAAGAATTGGGTATGCGAATCAAACCACTCGTGTCAAACGGAACCATTGGGTCACAGCAGTAAAGGTCCATGTCTTTAACCCAGTCATTGACCAATTGAATACCGGCTTCCTTAATCGCCGACAAGTGAGGTCCGTCGCCCGGGGTCAGCGTTTCGTCCAACGCCACCCACACATGAAAGCCGCCGCCACTAAACCAAATCCCGTGTCGGATGTTTTGCTCAAGGAGATGCTGATGCAGACGGAGTGTTTGCTCCAGTGGTATCTCGGGCTCCACTGTAGCACGGTTCCTGTCTCGGAAATTGATAGCGTCAAAGTCCATCACAAAGTGACGGATGATGGGCGTGTAGAGGTTTACCCTGCGATGATGGGGGGCTTCTGTAGCACGGTAGCCGTATACAGTCATGTAAGCGTTTGACACGCCATTCTTGCCAGCCCAGTATCGCTCAAACTGCTCTTTGCTGTTGACCAGTTTCCTGTAACCTCTTCCCTTTTCTGTGCTAAGTTCAAGGACTTCTCGTGGATAGTCAAGTTTCAACTGCATTGTCCTTCACTCTCTTTATCATATCGTCAACTGACCGCATGATGTCATTCATTTGAACTTCATCATCCGGCAACATCAGTCGTGGGCTCAACACGATTTCTGCGAATAAAATAGGGTGGGACTCGGGTTGCTCGCCCGAATAGGCGGCAAGAGTTTTGTTAAATGACACGGTAAGACGCTTGTCTCTGCCCATGTGTGCCCATGTGATTCGGCTGGATATACCGAACTTATCGTACAGGTGGTATTCAATGCACTGGACCACTTTGTTCATTGCGTCATTCATTTCTTAGCCTCCTTCTTTTCTTCCAATTCTTTGAGTCGCTGGGCTGCACTCTTTGGTGTCAGCGTGTTACCCCATCCACCTTTCCAGTAGATGTCGCCACCCTCGGCCCACGCTGGGCATTCGTCCACAAAGTCGCAGTGAGCGCACTTACCGGTGGACGGCTGTGGTGGGAAGTTGTCAGTGAGATATGCCTCAATCAGTTCGTTGACGGCTTGGTTGATTGATGTGAGGTATCGCTTACTTACTTTCTCGTAAGCCACATGGTTCTCCGAGCCGGGGACATCATCCCTGTAGCCGGCGGGGTAGAACCAACCCCAGTGAGTGACATCCTGTAGAGGGTGGTCAGCCTTACGGAGCAGGTTCCAGTAGAAGGCCATCTCAGTTCGCATGCTTCGGACCTTGAAGTCGGTCCCGACCCATTTACCGGTCTTCAATTCCATAAGGGCTACTTTGTCCTCTTCGGTGTGGTAGGCCCGGTCAATGCTACCTGCGAAATGCACAGGTATGCTCAGTTCCTCGCCATTGAAGTTAAACGGAACATCCACAAAAGCGTGGACCTCCAACTCATTGATGACGGGAAGGAACCGGTCGGGGTCCGCTTCAAGGCGAACCAGTTCCCAGTCAATACGCTGTTCAATGATAGGTTCTTCGCCCAAGTGGTACGGCTCTTCCGGTGTAGGTAGACAGTCCATGAGGAGAGCCTTGGCCCCATCACGGTCTTGCTTCTTGAGTAGTGCGTGTGCCTTTTTGTAAACAGGTCGGACATTGATGTAGAACTCCTCCATGGCGTCGTGGACATTTGTCCCAAGGGTCATGGCGTCCGTAGTGGGGGACTTGCGGCCTTCAATGCGCTTCTTCTTGTACTGGAAGCGGCAATATCCGAAGTCGCTGGTGAGGCTGGTCTTGGTCATGCGCAGGTATTTCTCGTGCCCTTGCTCCCACTGGTAGGTGGATTTAGCATATGCTTCCCAATCCCTATCACTCATTCTTCTTCAACTCCATACATTCGCTTGGCCTTGTTGTAATAGCCCTCAATGATTCGCTCTTCCTCTTGCGTCCTCAGTCGGTTGAATAGTCGGTCCCAAAATCCCACTCTTGACCGCCTCACTTCTTGGGATTGTACTTGGTGTTGAACTTGAAGTATTCATACTCGCTCTTCGTAAAGTCATCCAGCCGTGTTTGACCTTGTCGCATAGCGACCAGTAGGATAGCACAGTAGCCCATCAAGTCCTTGATGACATCCTCGTCGTTTTCAATACCTTCACTCCCTTGAATGAGGCGGCTGATTTTGTCGTCCATCCGAATACGAATGAGGTCAGCCGGTTGAGCGCCACCTTTGTAGAAGACCCGCATGGGTTCAAAGACGCTGTCACCATAGGCTTGGTTCTTCGCCACGACCATCCGTTTCACCTCGTCAAAGACTTGGATAATACGAGTAGAGGACACCAGTTTGTTTGAGTCGGCTGGTTCATTTGGCGAGTGGGGGAAGTATTTCGTTCCCTTCTTTTCACCCTCTTTCCGGATGATGCCTTGTTTCACCAGTTCCCGTAGGCGCAGCCCAATGTATTGTCTACTATGGGCCTGTAGGTACTTAGATGCTTTCACTAAATCACTACGACCTAAGCCGGGGTTTTCTCCAATTGTTCTTTTGATTTCTTCGTCAATGCTGCGCATAATGTTTCACCACTTTAGTCTACTATTTCAATGCTACCAGTATTTCTTGGGTTTAGGCTTCCCTGTGGCGTAGTCCAGCGACCAGCCGAGTGCATTGAAAATAGGCTTAATTTTTTGGGACACCAATTTGTCCACCATTTTGTCGTAGTCAAGAGTGAAGTCTTTCAACTCCTCTTCTTCATGGTAAGCGACAATGTCAGTGGGCGGCATCCCTTGAGGCGACTCGCTCACATAGACCCACTTGACGCTGTCCCCGTTCTTGAACTTGGGATGAACACTCTTCTCCACGAGATGGAGGTTGTAGTAACGAGCACCCTTAACGCCGGGCACACCCACGCTTTCTGCGTATTTGTCCAGTGACTTTTGGATGCGGGTGACACCTGCTACATCAGCGATGGGGTAGTCACCTTGCTTGATACCAAGGCTGATGTTTCGCACATGGTCCACGACTTCGTTTTCGTTGGCCCCTGTGCAAATCTTGGTCAGAACATCTCGTTCAAGGGTGCGAGAAACGGGGGCGAGTGTGCTAATTTTGCCCCATCTTGCTGATTTGGGCTTGCCTTCATCCTCCGGTGGCCACGAGCATACGCCGTAGTAGAGGTTCTTGCCGCCCACGATGTAATAGGGCATGTAAGCCTCAAACTCCACAATGAGGGCGTCGGCTTGGTGTTCTTGCTGAACCGTCTCTGTCAAATGGCGAGCAAGAGCAGGGGCTTCTTCAAAGGGGATTTGGACAAAGGCCGAGTCGGTGTGACCGTAGAGGGCGTTGTAGCCCTGCTTCTCGGACTCTTCCATAAGGAATCGGATAGCCTCACGACCACAGGCCGTGATGGCACTGGCGATGGCGGGTGCTGACCAGCCCCAGTGGGTGCTGGCGCACATACCATATAGGCTCGCCATGACGCGCTTTACTGCCAGTTGCATGGTGTTCCAACCGGAGCGTTCTGTGTCGCTCTTGGATTCACGCATGCGGCGTTTGTATTCATCTCGGAGTTCAAACATTTCAGTGACGATGCGTGGTAGTAGGGCCGGCTTGCCCTGTCGCCAACAGGTACCGTCCGGCAGTTCTCTTACATCATCATCAAAGCGATACTCTCGGTCCACCTGTGACTCCCACGAAAGGTTGTGGCTGAGGATAAGTGAAGGGTACAGGCCTTTGTAGTCCACACAGGCCACACCTTCGTAGCGGCCCGGAGTAGGGGGCGGGATGTAAGCGCCCTCGTATTCGGCCTTGGAATGAGGGCTGAGTGTCGGGGGCTTCCAATCAGTACGGCGACTGATAAGGCCCCGTGCAAAACGAGTGACATTGTGACAGGAGGGGAAACTGACGCCACAGACTTGTTGAAGCGACATGTAAAACTCAAGGATGTGGTTGCGTTCATCCACCATTTTGAGCAGTTCTACATCTCGCATACAGTAGTCTACGAACTCGTCAAAGCGTTCGTACCATCCCGTGAAAACATCCATCTCCAACTTGCCGCCGTAGTCCAACACATCCTCACCTGTGATATGGTCCAACTTTCGGCTGGCCAACTGAGGCTTACCACTGTCTTTCCACACCCGCTCAAAGCCAGTGCCGCTGCTAAGTGGGGCAGCCGTATCAAAGCACAGTCGCCCACGGACAGGCTGGTCAGTGTAGTCGTAACCCTTCTCTTTGTCGGGCTTGCGCACCCGATTGAGTGGGCTAAGTTTGCGAAACAGGCCCTTGCCGAGAACATCCTTGTTGTCAAGTCGCCGGATGATGTGAGGGAGGTCAGCCCACATGAGAGCGTGAGCCACCAGCACATCGGGGTCGCACTTCTCAAGGTAAGCAAGAAACTCCCTGTAAACGGAAGCCTCGGAGTTGCACAACACCCTGCGATATTTGACCGTGCTTTCCACGCCCTTACTGTTTTCCCATGACATGGAACGAATGGTCTCAATGAACTCATCGTCGCCCAGTGATTCGGCTGATTCTTCCGACCAGCAGAAGGCGATGCGCTCGTCACTGTAGTTGTCAGCAATACCTATCACCGTCGTGAAGTCTTCCTTCGGGTCCCATTCAAGGTCAAGGTGCCACACTCTCGGCTTCCATTCGGGCATCGTGTTGTAGCGGTCCATGAGGAACCGGTCGGGCAGCGTCAAGTCGCCTTCCCACGACACCATCTCTTTTTGCATGGAATACACATCGCCTTGGCGATATGGTACGATTTTGATAAGGTTCTCACCACCTATCCCGACAGCCTTCGCTTCTCGGTCCACTCGTGAGCCGGGGTATCGGTCCACCAAGTGCTTGATGAGGCGGGGGTCTGTGTCAGCCTTGACCCAAAAGTAGGGCTCAAAGTCTGTGACATTTTGCTCAATCAGCGTCCCGTCCTCGGACCGCCAGCGACAGTAGAGTACATCTCTTCCGTCGTAGTCGGGTAGGTAGTTGTCAACAATCATTCTTCTTCCTCGTGGATTTGAACATAGGTCACTTCGGCTCCACAATCGGAGCAGTGGAGAGTAGCGACAATGCCGTCACCGTCATAACCGTAGTCTTCGGGATTGAAGTCCGCTCCCCAAATGAGGCGGCCGCCACACATCCAGCAAACATCTCGCCTCATTCGTCCACCTCTTGGTCAAACACGATGAGGAGGTATGAGCCGTCCAAGTCTCTTACCACGAACGGGGCACTTTCGCCCATGTGGAACTGCACCATTTTGTCGGGCACAGTGTTGAGAAGTTCGGGGAGCCAGTGAGCGTAGTGTGACTGGTAGGATTCTGCCGTACCGCTGATAGGCTCGGCCTCCACGGCGGCGAACATTTTCCCTTTGTTCTTCTGCTCGGCCATCAGCGCCAACTCAGTGTCTTTGGGCCGGTAGTCCACCTTGCAGGTGATGCCCGACCCGATAACCTTGCTCGCTTTGCTGATGCAGTAGAGGTCTGTCCCAGTGACATTCCCGCAGGCAGGTAGATTGGCTTCGCCAAACGACTGCCACATGTTGTCCTCGGCCTTGCCGACGACACGCTCAATGAGCGGTACATCAGTTTCGGAAGCGATGTAGGTAGACGACGGCAACTCAAGGCTGGACCTGCCGGCTTTCACCTGTATTGGCCTGCCCCGTGCAGATTGGCTGACTGTGACTTCCGCCGCCTTCGCCGCCTTCAAGAACTCACTGAACCGCACGAGGTCCGAGATGTAGATTTTCCCGGTGTCTCCGTCTTGGCAGTCCATGCTGCGACGCAGGTAATGCGTCAACGCACCGACCGCCACGGTAATTTGCTCAGCCTTGACTCGGATGGCAAGGTTGTCCACGCCTTTGGAGAAGGTGTCAATGAACGACAGCAACTCCTTCCGGCTCGCTGTAAAGGATGGCATTCAACCACCTCACACACTGCGGGAGCGAAGTTCGGCGAGGCCGAGCCATTCGGCTGGCTGTCCTTTCTTGGTGATGAAGAAGGTCCGCTCTTGACCTTGGAGGTCAGCGTTGGTCTTGCACTTGGTGAACTCAACAATGTAGCGGGTTTCGCCGGTTGGCTTGCCATCCTCGTCTCGGACTACCTCATCCTTGCACCACAGGATTTGGGTGAGGTCGTTGTTGGCGTCCTTCTCCCACACGAACTTCCAACCGTCGTGACTGTACTCGTCGTCGCCCGATTTGATGTGCGTTTCCCAAAAGACATCCACGCCAAGGAAGTTCAACTGTCGGCACAGGGCAGTCAGTTGCTTGAAACGAGTCTTTCGGATGCTCCAGTTCCAACCGATTTCTTTGTTGAGTTTGGAGGCGGCTGCTTCAATGGCGTCCTTGGCATCCATCTCAAGGTCGTAGATTTTCATGTTGTTGATGCACACATTGTCAAACTGGTCAACGGCGGTGATGAGCAGAGCCTTGAGGACTTGTCCGTTGAAGCCGGGCTCCTTTTGTTTCTTGGCGTACTCAATCGCAAAGCGACACAGGTCCATGACACGCTGGTGAGTCTTGGGGTAGTCAAAGGCGGTGCGGTCGTTGGGCTGTGTGACCCACGGGTTCCAAATGCGGATGATGTTATCGGCACCGGGGTAGTGGGCTTGCTTACAATCGTTGGCACCGAAGTCAAAGTCGTAGCACCACATCATCTCGTTGTCCTTGCGATAATGCATGAAGGCGTCCATGGCGATGCCCGTCTTGCCCCGACCACTGTGCCCACCAATGCCCATGAAGATGGGCGAGCCGTTGATAGCAGCCTGCTCCTTGAACTCTTTGAGGAGTTGGGGGTAGTTGCTGTCTTGGTACAGTTCCTTGGTTTGGGAATAGTCACTCTTCAAGTCCAAGGCTGCTGGGTCTATTGGAAGGACCTCAGCACCTTGGTAGGTAGGTTCGGCTGGCTCATTCAGCGGAAGGGTAGTCTGTGCTTTGTCCACGACTGGTTCTTCTGCTTCTCGGGCTTGTTGGGCTTGTTGGTCGGCGATTACTTGCTTCAAAATGTCAAATGCACTCATGTTCTTCACTCCTCAAACTGCGATGTGTCCGTGTTTCCACCGCGAGCACCGGGTCGCGCCGTTCGCGGGGGAACATAGATACCCAGTGCAGTGAGACTGGGCACCATATCATCACGGAACTTTCGGGTCTTCAACTTGCCGCAGATGAGCACTTGAGTGCGCTCGGCGTACGGCACCCACTCTTCCCCGTTGAAGAACTCAAAGGGGTTAGTGTCGTCAAAGGTGCGCCCCGGAATCCATACCGTGACTTCGGACAATGATGATTCACGGCCATAGGTTGACTGTAGGTCAAGGCTCGTAATGCTGATGCGGAAGTTGCGACCAGTCTCATCGTATTCGTTGTTACTGGGCTCAGTAGACATCCGACTGATGTAACCTTTGGTGATGACAACTGGTGAGATGTAGCCGTCGTTGTAGGCTACCTTCCGGTCGTCGTACTCCTCCAACAAGTTGGCGAGGTTGACATAGGAGTCGTGCTTGCTACTCACCCAAAAGCGAGCAGCGTCAGTGAAGTCAGCGGGCAAGTCAGCAGTTTCGGCATACTTGACCGTGTTCACAAATGCACGGTTGGTGTAGAGAATGTCCGACTCTTGGTTGGAAGAGGGCACCACTTGAATCTCACACAGTTGGCCGAGTTTGTAAGAGGCCGTCATGTCTTCGCCGCCCAAAGCGACACGCCACATCTGCGGATTGTTCACAAACTCATTCGCCGTGTTACCAAGGAATTGTAGGTAGCGAACCTTGCTCTCGTGAGCAATGGGTTTGCCGAAAGAAGGAGACTCTCGGTTGTTATTGAGGAGAGTGACAACGGTGTCATCGCATTTGAATGCGAACCATGGTAATCCTTCACCAACTTTCTCGTCCGTAGGCTCGCCATTGACATGCCATACGCCGTCCTTGATTTTGACTACGCCAATCAGCCCTTGGTTGATGGCTCGGTCTCGGTCTTGGCGGAACATTTGCACGGCCTTTTCTCGCTGCGCTTGTCGCTGGTCACGGATGCTATCATTCAGCCCGGTGATGTGCCCCATGAAGGTAACAGTGTCTCGGCCACCGCCGCTGCCTCCCAAGTTTCGGGTTTCAATCACGAACATTTCTGCCCATTCGTTGACGAAGTATTCATCCTCGCCATCAATGGAAGTAGAGAACTCGGCTTGTACCCAATCCTTAAACTCCTTCATCGCTTCTTCTTCTGTCTTGCTCATCCTTTCGGCATAGCCTCGGATTTTGTCTTTCCATTCGTTGCTCATTTTGCTTCACTCCTGTAGGTGTCTCGCCGCCCGGCGGCATCATCGCCGTCGTGCTTGGAGTATATGAAACCTTTCTTTTCCAAGGTTGTTTTCATTGCATTCTCTCCTTATTTGTCGCCAGCGTGGCGACGAAGTAGTCAAAGAAGGATGCGTCGTCATCGGGCCACTGCGTGGCCATCATGGTAAAATCGCCATGAGTTTTCATGAAGGCAAACCATTCAGCGCCCTCTTCAAGCAGGCCTTTTGCTCGGAAACGCAGCCCTCTTAAAATGTAAAATCTGTTGTTCCCTTCGTTTAATTCCTTTCTCAAATATGCACCGAGTGAGGAGTAGTCGCCTGCCGCCAAATGAAGGGCGGCTTTGGACAGATTCTCACTGTGCCCACGAATCCGTTGAACAAGAGCGTCCGGTGTCTTGGCCAACGATTGAAGGAGGTCTACGACGGAGCGTAGGCTACCCCCTTCTGTTTGACTGAGGTTCCTGTAATGCTCCTTCCACTCGTCGGGGAGTTGCTCTCCCTCATGGATGCGGAGACAGGCTTGCTCAATCTCGTTTGGTCCGTGTGCGTTGAATCGGTAAACAGTGCATCTGTCTTTGATGGCGCTGTGGAATCCTGCGATGTCGTTCGCAACGAGAATAAAAATGGTGGTCTTGTAACTGTCCTCCATGATTTGACGAAGGGCCTTTTGTGCATCGCTGGTAAGGTTCTCGGCTTCATCCAAGAACACGATGCGGCGACTGACCATCAGTCCCTTGTGCTTGACGATGTGCTTCAACTCATCACGGACATAACCGATGCCTCGCTCGTCGCTGGCATTGGTGACGACGAAGTTGGACGAGTCATAGTATTCGCCGAGGAAGTGGCGTGCCAGTGCTCGGGCTGCTGTAGTCTTCCCGGTGCCCGACGGGCCCACCAGCATGATGTTGGGAGGAGCCGAATCAATCGTCCAGTTCAGTGCGTCAGCCTTGAAGGCTTCACAGCCGACCAGTTGCTCTATGGTAGTAGGTCGGTACTTCTCACGCCAAGCCGTCACTCTTCCTCATCCTCCCTCAAGTCGGACCATGGGTCAGTTGTTTCTTCTTTGGTCAATTTGTAGTAACGAGTCCTTTCTACACCACAAATGAGGCAGGTCAACACCCCTTCAACCGCATTGTTGTGGTACGATGTGAACCCAGTGGTTCCCCACATGTGGTTCAAATCTTCACAGATGATGGTCGTTGAATGCTTTTGTTTGAACGCTTCAAGCCGACCCAGTAGTTGCTCAAGTCTCGCCATTTCTATCCGTATCGTGTCTTCAATTGTCATTCTTCCTCATCTCCGTGAGTTGGGACTGGTTCAATAATGGCCCTTGACGGGAATCGGTAGACCGGGGTAGACCTCGGGTGTTCCCAAGCAACCCAACCATTGTTAAGTTCAACCACTATGCACCCCACCTTGAGTTGTGGAATGCGGCTGACCATCATGACTTGATATTGTTCACTCCCGATAGGTTCCAATAGGGCCCACATGTTTCGTCCAACTGTTATTCTCATCCGTTTCATTTTCTTCACTCCATTTCAATTATGTCGGTTAGTTGACTGATGTCGCTGAATCCGAGTTCATCATCAGCGTACAGGATTTCTCCCGTTATGGTCATCGTGCTCAGTCGGACATCGTTGACCTTCACCGCCACCACCACTGCCTGCTCTTCAACGGGTAGCCAGTGGGGACCAACAAGGACGCCTTGCCTTGCCAGTCGTGTGCGAATGTGTTGGGCTGTCTCCATTGATAGCCGTGCCTCCATGACTTGGTACGGGTCAATCCCGTCCAACACCCCAAGCCTTGCATGAGTTTCATACTCGGCGTCTTTCTTGAGGGACATGAGAAGCATGTTAATGTTGTAAGCGCCATCCATCACCAGCCAGCCTCCTTGCTCGCCGATGTTGAACGGGCCGTCGTAGGTGAGGCGTAGTCGCTCACCCTCTCCCAGTGCGTTTGTGAGGTGCGTGATGGATGAGCCTGCCTCAATCCGCTGTCCCGTTCGGACAGTTCCTTTTACAGTCAGCCCACTCAGTAGAGCAAGCCGCTCACTCATCGGTCGTTGATACACGCACCAGTCGTCGTCCAGTGACAATATATCAGTAATTGACTTGATGATGTTCCCCTGCACCTCCACTTCCAGCACACAGGGCTGGTTCAATGGGAGGTCAAGGTTGTGCACCTTACCCGCTGGTCGTTTGTCCCGATTGTAGAGGACACCAGTAAAGGTACCAGTCGGGAACTCAGTGATGTGTAGATAGCGACGAGGGTGACGAATCACCTCAGCATAGATGCTGGGAGGAGCCGTCGTCCGCGTCCACGCTTTGTAGAGTGGGGCACGAAACGGCTGACCCGGCTGAATCTGTTCAAGAGGTGTGACCTCCGTATCGGAATACTTGAGCATCCTCACCAGCAGTTCGGGCGCTGATGTCGTGTCCAACTTCTGCCGCACCGCTTTGAGGCTCAGTGCATCGCCCTCACCGATGTGAGAGCAACGCTGAATGAATCGGTCAATCGGATAGGGGGCGTTCTCACCCAGTGCCCTTGCCCAAAATAACTCGGCCTCATCCTCGCTCATCATCCGTGCCATGGTTAGCACAGTCGTCTCGCTCAGTTGGTGCATGTGGCGGAGGGCTTGCTTCACTGTCATGTTGCTCGCCATGTTGCCTTCACTCTCTTTGGCCAGCATCGGCACGAAGGGTTTGCCGGTGAACACCTCGTCCCACACAAGGGGAGAGATGGCCAACTCGGCGCACACATTCTCTTTGACCCAGCCGTCTGTAACAAAGCGGGGTGGGTGCTTGGAATGTCGTGGGTAAAAAATGTCCACGATGTCTTCGTAGTCTCCGTCGCAAGCCTCCATGAGTTTCGTGATGGCTGACAGGGATTGACGAAAGTCTTCCCCACTGTCGCCGGAGCCACGACCATAGTGCAACTTGCGAAGGGTGCGTGCCACCTGCGTGGCCAAGGACAAGAGCATGTCACTCACTCTTGAGGTTGTCCACCATGTGGATGATTGATTGGGCCATTTGGTAGGCGTCCTCCAGTTCCATCCGAACGCCTTCCCTCGTCCACCCAGCACCGCTGGGGTGGTCAGTCGTGCGCCTCACTCGGATGTCAATGGTGGGCTCTACATTCTCCTTCTCGGAGGTGACAACACTCATCACCACCTCCGCTTGCTTCTTCCACTTGCGCATTGTGCAAGGTGCTTTCCACTGAATTGTTTGTGTCATTCTTCATATTCCTCCTTTGGCAACTTCTTGAGGAGGCGACCATGTGCTTCAATGAACTCCTCGTAGGTAAATCCGAGGAGGGTGTTCTCCTCCGCACCTTCGCTCCAGTTGAGGTCATCGTCAACGATGTGCAAAAATCCCCATTCAACAATGGCTCGCATGGCCACCTTCACATTCTTCTTGATTCGCCCCATGTTCATTCCTCCATTCTCAAAGTGCATAATTCCAAATCAATCCCAGTCCAAAAATACCAAAAACAAGTGCGGCCTTCTTCATATTTTGAATAGGGTTGATGTCCAAAATCATAGCACCGACTCTATTATCCAACCAAAAACTATTATTGTCAATAGTAAAACTGGTCCACTCCAAAGCACTATCAATAGTTGGATGACAGAAATGATACCAATAACCATCAGTCACGATAAAGCGGTATTCATTGACATTCGCAACGGAAGCCAAGAAATCTTCCACTTGCTCAATTCCCTTATGTGTTTGGTTAGGGGCTTCTGCTTCAATCAGCCACTTAATCGGGGTTCTGTGTCCCTTGAAAGAAACAGTCAGCAGGTAATCCAAGTATTTGTTCTTGTTTTCAATAGTCTTAAAATGTGGCTCACGGCTAAAATCAATTTTGCGACCTTCCTGTTTTGCTCTGTTGGAAACAACTTCAATCATTGGTTCAACCAATAATTCTTGAATTGCAGTTTCGGGCTTAGTTTGAACAAAGAAATGGGCGCTCCGCATAAATCCGTTATTCAATAATGCAGTTTTTCCTTCGTCTGTTAATTTCGCAAGAAGAGGTGCAAGGCTTTTAGATTCGGAATAGTAGTATTTTTTAGCCTGTTTTCTTTTAGCCTTTCTTTCTTCCTTAATTGCTTGCTTCTTCTTTCCTTCACAAGTTCTCGCCGTGTGTCCAATAATACCGCAAAAACCACACTTCATATTTTTTACTGTTTTGCTCATATTTATTCCTCCTCTTCGTTGTTGAATGAGACAGCCACTCTACCTCGCAGGTGAATGGGCAGTCGCTCGCCGCTCACTGGGCAAATCGTGCCGAGGATAACCAGTCCGTGGTCGGGTCGGCTGTCCACAATTTCAGTGATGGATGAGGGATGCAGTACCTCGTAGGTTCGTTGCTGTCCTCGGAAAGTCTCCAGTGCCTCAGTACCGACCACGAGTTCAAAGTCTCGGGGTGGCATGAGGATGGTGTTAGAGCAAACAGGACAGGACGCCTCAACGCCCCAGTCCTCGTAGGACAGTTCTTCGCCGTCTTGCTCCACCACCTTGTCGCCAAGGAATCGCCAGTGAGCGTTTTGGAAATCGTAGGCGGCGATGGGTAGGTCACAGTCTTCACCGGGACAAACCATCTGCCCAATCTGCTGACGCTTGAGGTCAAGCGAGAACTCCATCTGCTCATCCTGTGATTGGATGACACGGGGGGACTCATCATTGACCATCCACCCGCGCTTGAGTGCTTCGCCCTTGACTACGCCGTGCACCTTGGCGGCGTCCATGGTATTGAAGGTAGCAATCAGCGTTAGCATCTTGCCCTCCCCTTTCATGTAGACGAGGCCCTGCCCGGTCAAGTCCCACACTTGGTGGGGCTGTAGTCTGTCAAGTATTGCTCCGACTTCTTCTTCCATCGTCACTTTGTTCCCTCCGTGTACCAAATGATTTTGTTGCAACATCGGCTGGGGACCATGCGATAATTCTCTGTCATGATAACGGTGGTTTCACATTCCGGTGTATTGCAGTTGTGACACTTCATCACTATGTTGACTACCGCCAACACTTCTTCTTCCTCCAGTTGTCCGGACAAAGAAGCCCCTGCTGGGACGGGGAGGGTGGAGCCCAATAGGCTCCACCGCTCCCCTTTGTGGTGAAAGTAGCCTTCTTCGTCAATGGAGTCGGCCGTCATTCGTGTTTGTTCGTCTGTCATCAGTAAATTACCTCCGAGAAAAGCGGTACCGAAGCGAGTTGTTCCTCAAGGATTGACTCGGATTGGTCAAGCAGCGCAACGGGGTTGCCGCCCACTCGTGCAATCACTTGGTCGCTAACCTTGCGGAGCATGCTGTGCGTGTCGGTAAGTTTCTTGTCCATAGCGTTGAAGCCGAGGGTCTTACCTTCCAGTGGTTTGTTGCGGTAGTGCTCGTTGTCTTGGTAGGCTGGCTTGTGAGTCACTGCTCCGGTGAGGATGTTGTAGACATGGTACAGGGTGTGTTGGTCATCGCCTTGAACACGGACCCACGAATTGGCCGGGTTGGTCCAACCCTGCCCCATGACTCGCCACATGTGGCCACGGCTGAGGTGGGTGATTTCTCCCTTGTCATCACGGTGCACAGTCGGCTTGGTGATGAGGCCGGCTTTTTCACTCAGTGTCAGCAGTCGCTCAAAGGCTTCGTCGCTGACGGTGATGTTGCGCATGGCTTCAACCTCAATCAGTTCCTCGGCGGCCGACAGCATGACTCGCTCAAGTTTGTCAGCGAGTGTGTTGAAGTCGTAGTTTTCCATAACACCCTTGGTGTGTCGCAACTGGAGCAAGGTTTGTGATTTGCCGACGACCATGCCGTTGGTGCACGCCAGTCGCTGAGCGATGGCGGCGACCTTGAAGGATGAGGACCCGTCCAAACTGTTGTAGATGGAGAAGCCGACACGGTAATCGCCCTGCTTCACAAAGCCAAGGTTCTGCCACCGTTTGCCGAGTTTGTTTTGGAAGGCTGCGTCCCAGTCAACACTGCTGGTGACATCCACATCCATGCGGGCGTTCTTACCTTCGCCGTAAGCAAAGACCTTTGCAGGCCAGCCGTTCTTGGCGCACATGTCCAAGATAGGGCGGAAGCCCCGTGCATACGGCATGGCGTAGTAGGTTGGGCTGAACATCCCAAGGTGAGCACCAAGGGGTCGCTTTGGACTGGCGTAGTTCGGGTTGAAAATGTGCTTGACGATAGGATTACCGTCGCTGTCCACAATTTTCGCCGCCGAAGTCTGTCCACTCTGTTCGTCTTCGTAAAGGACGAAGCCCATTTTCTCAAGGGGCTGGAAGTCCCAGTCGGCCGTCGCCTTGTTCTTTCTGTTTCCTGCGTAAAGGAAGTCGTCAAAGGGGCCAGCGGCATTCACTGTCACTTCCCCATTTGCACTCACTTCCATCACCAGTCGCTCTTCTGTACCAAAGTTTGGTATCTCGTCGTTGTGTTCTTCATTCATCTTGTTCTCTCCATTCGGTATTTGTTCTCCGTATTCCATCGCTTCAACAATGGCGATGTCTTGGGCCGTGACAATCAGTGGGGCAGCATCGCCGTAGAGTTGGCTTTCTGTAGCACCACTTACAGTGATGGCTACTCTGCCGTCGCCCAGCGATTCAAAGCGTTCAATGTCCTGCCGCTCAATCTCAAGGTTTTTCACCCCAGCATTGGACGGGTAGTCCAAAAACACCCTGTTTGCTCTACTTTCTGTCACTCTTCCAATTACAGTCGTTCCGGTCTGCATGTTCATTTTGGTTCACTATCCTGTATTTAATTTGTCCGACTCATTTGGAATGGGGGGAGCCGGGAAACCCAGTGGAGTATTGTTTTGATTCTTTTTAAAGAGAAATAGGAAATGGTTATCTCGTACGAGCACTTGGCCCATACATGGACCCGGTTGACATAGCGTGGTCCATATTGAAGGCGGCCTTTCAGCCAGCCGAAGGAGTTCAAATCGGAGCAGGCATGAACCAAACGGTGTTCGGTCGCCCCGACAGCCCGGATGTAGTCAAGGTCAGCGACCTTGCCAAGAGGCCACAACAGTTGGACGCAATGTACTACAACGAGTTACTGAGTCGTTTGCCGTTGGGGCTATTTGCCGGCCAAATGCCCATAGAGCAGACCGCACAATTGCCCGAAGAGTTGGGGCCGATGACCCTACCCATACTTTCCATGCAGGGTAGAGGGGAGGCTCTTCCCAGTAGCCCTCATGGGCTGCATGCTGACACAAAAAGGGGACGAGAAATCCAAGCCGCTCTTCACGCTGGCGTGCCGTTGTTGGAAGCCATGAACTTGATGGACCTCAAACCACAGAACTGGATGGTTCACCACAGTGCAGGACCACTCATGACGGACCACAATGCCCAGCATCGGGGCATGGTCTCGGGACCGGGCGCTCGCCCCGTCGTCATCCATGACCCCGACTTCGGGGAGGCCGGAGTGTTCCGACCACGAGCGGGGGTTGGTCGTCGCCAGCCCGGTGTTGACTTTGAGGTTCCGGAATACTCGTTGAATCTGCTGGCGAGGCGGGCTGATGAGTTACCATTTGAACAGTTCGTGGAACCGATTGAGGAGTCGTATGATGAGTTCCACGGAGGAAGAGGCTACGACGCCCTACAGGACAGGCTGGCTCAAAGAGAACGAGCCATCAGCCGCATGTTCTCACACATCGGCATCGGTGGGTAAGGGCAAGCGACGGAACTCAGCCACCAAGTGACTAATGCCCGGCTCGCCAGCGAACTTGACAAAGGTGCCGACATCTGACCAGTCCGGCTGTGTTTCGTGCGACAGGTTCGCCTGCGTCACCCGCCACATGAAGTCGCCTGCCATGCGCTTGAGCAGTTCTTCGTCGTCGCCGTAAAAGCGAACCAATTGGTCAAGCATCGTCAGTAGGCCCAGTAGGTTCGTGCACCATTCGTCTTCAAACATTTTTCTTTCCCTCCCACCATTCGGGCGGGGTTTCTTTTCCTGCCCAGTTGAGTATTCCAAGCCTTATTTTGCCGAGGACTCGCCGTAAAGTGCCGTATTCTTCCCACACATCGCCGCCGCCTCGTCGCACGAGGAGCACGATGTGGCACTCGTCCTTCATCTTAGCATCAAGTACCTCAGTCATCATTCATCACCTGCCCTTCGTCGTGCGAGCATCCATTCAATGTATTCTCGGCACTCCTTACAACACTCGTCCAAATCGTCAGCACTGTCAAGGTCTTGCCACAATTCGCACAGCAAACATTCACTCACGCCGTCACCTCCACGCATTGTCCACTATTGACTCGGATGCTTCTGTATCTCTTTGCACCACAGTGAACACAACTCCAATGCACATCTATCCCGTTGCTCCATGGTTCAATTTTAACAACTTGGAAATCATGAAATCCTTCGGGGATTGGGTATGATTCACGGGGTTCAATCACAATGCTCACGCCGTCACCTCCACGCCTCGCCACCAGTCGGGGGCAGGTGTTCCCTTCTCCCACTTGGCGAACTGCTTGCTGTGGTAGTAGGCTTGGTATGCCTTGACCGCATCATCGTCACGGTATTCATCGGGCATAGCCTGTGCGAATGATGTGAGTTCACCTTCGGGAATGATGTGAAACATTGTTGACATGAGTTTGATTGGGCCATGACAAGCATGAACTTTGTTGAATCTACTAATGTATTCGCCACATAAAGCGAGTGCATGATGTGATAACCATATGAAGTTATCACGAGAATCTCCCGCAAAAATCGTGCATGGATGGTGAGCGTAGCCTCCCTTGTAGGGTGTACCTGCTTTGGTCAGCGGCATGTCTTTGTCAGTCGCACCGTGTCGGCGCAGGGCTGAGGCCATCATCTGTGCGGCTTCAACCACCATTTTGGGCACATGCTTGTCGCAGTGCATTTGTGCGGCGATGGCGGGGTCAGTGTGTAGTACGAAGATGTTCATTCAATCACTCTCCTTCAAACGGTAGTTCGGGTGCTTGCCCGTCCCAGTCTCCTTCGTGCGTTTCTCCGCACTTCGTACAGACGGCTCGGTATGTACCGGAAAACTCCGGTGTATCACCTGCCATGTACCAGCCCGTCATTTCCGCATCTGTCATTTCCCAATCGTGTTCGCAACTCATTCTTCTTCACTCCACTTCTTAATGAACTGCGTCGGTACGCTCATGCCGGCGCTCCAGCCTTCCTTGTTGCGGTCAGCGATGAGTTCGTTGCTGGCTTCCTCCGATGTCCTCATTGAGTAGTTCCAGTTGATGGTGTATTCCAACACCGTCACAAACCCACAGGTGCAGGGCTTGAATCGGAAAGACACATAGCCGTATTCATGCGGGCTACCGTGGCCAGCCCAATCGTCCATGTCTCCATCCGTGTAGTCCAAGTACACCGTTTCTTCACAGTTCAAACAATTCGTCGTCTTCATCATTCTTCTTCACTTCCTTGTCTTGCACACTTTGTGGCGAACCACCAGCGCATCCTTCTTCACTTCCAAAGCAGCGCAATGGCGACAGGTGTAGCCTTTGCACTTATCACAGGTGGTAGCAATGACGATAGTGCCGCAGGTGCTGCACTTGGGTATCGTCATTCCAAACCCACCACTCGCTTGACAATTTCCTCAAGGCCGGGGTATTCGGTGCGCAGTTTGGCCAACGGTCGGTCGTACACTGCGTCACGAATCACGCTCATGACATCGTCTATGTCCGTACCGAGGTATTCAAGCAGCCGCCCCAATGGGATGTCAACCACCGCAGGGTTGACTGGCCACACGGCTTCTACCACAGTGGGCTCGTTCACACTGGTCCGTCCGTCAGTGTAGACGGTTGTGCCGTCAGCAACCTTGATACCGGGTGGGCCGTAAAGCATACGGCTTTTTCCTTCACTGTCCTTCCCACGCTTCTTGCTCAGTTTCCCGTCGCCTTCGGCAGAACTTGCGGTTGTCCCCAAATCATACGCGTCCTTTAGGGTCGTCGCCCGCTTGTCCACCAGTTGGTCCCAAGCGTCTTCTGCACTGATGTAATCACCATGTGCCATGATGATGTCCACCACAAACGCTCGCTTGCCTTGCTTTTGTCCTTGTTTCTTTCTCATTTTCATTCCTCCAGTTTTTGCAGTTTGTTTGTAAGAGCCAGCACCCTGCTATTCAGTGTGGCAATTTGTTGGGTGAGTTTGGTCGCCTTCTCGTTGACCAACCTCTCCACGAATGCTTCTACCATCGTCTCAAGTTTGGTAGCGATGGTCGCCTCTACGATGGTGTCAATGTATTGAGTGGTTTCCTCCACCCGATTAACACGAGCCTCCAGCGCCATCACTTCATTGTAGACGGCAGAGTTAGCCCGCTGTTGTAGCGTCGTTTGTCGCTGTTCAGTCCGACAGGACCGGCAGACCTTTCTGTGTTGAGTAATGTCAGTTTTCAGCGACTCCGCTTTGTATTCTACTTTGCATACTATACATTCCGGCATTTGGCTCAGTCTCCTATTGTTTTGGTTCTTTATAAAGAGAAGTTGAAATCGGGGCACTCACGCGAGTCGCTTTTATTCTTCATTCCTCCTCGTCCCACACCAGTTCTTCATCGGGGTCAACTGGTGCGAATATCTCTTTGGTGACCCATCTCTTTTCGGAGGGTTCGTACATTGAAATTGCACCGACTCCTTCCGGGTCAAGAGTCATTGTCCAAAAGGTGGCTGGGAAAAGGGCTACGGGTTTTTGGTACATCGTCTCAAGCATGCCGTCATGCGACTGGGTCCAACCGTGGTGTACCCATGCTCGCTGGCCGACAGCAAAATGCCGTGCTTGTTCGGGCGTCAATTTTATGGTAGGTAATTTATCAATCATGTTTCATTCCTCCTCGTTGTAGCCGTAGCGTTCACTGGCTGGCCAAAGGCGCAGGCCATCCTCGGTGTCCATGAAGTTATAGAACTCCTTGCGATGTGGCTCGTAGTCCTCAGCGTTGTCCAAGTCGTGTGTCTCGTCAACGAGCAACTTGAGTAGGCTCAGTGCCGCACGCTGTGGGGTGTGGGAACCGCCGCCAAAGTTGGCAACTGTACTTCCACCACTCCACTTCTGCCAACTCTTGACGAGTCCGTCATCGTCCAGTTCTGCTTGCGCTCCCATGGCTTGGCCGAACGCAGTGAAGTTGAACTCCTCTCCGCTTGCCATCAGTTTTGCTACTTGGTTTATCATCGTCATTGGTTTCATTCTTCATTCCTCCGTTGTCCAGCCTCTTTCTTGACGGAGTCGCTGGACCAACTCCTTGACGAGCGTCTTGCGCTCTTCTACATCACCGCCGTCAAGAACGGCTTTGACAACTTGACGCTTGCCTTCTACGACACGGTCAAAGTGTTCGTCAATGGTGTTTGATACGGATAGGTAGACGGCGTGAACCGACTGGCTCTCTTGGCCGATGCGGTACACCCGGTCCTCTGCTTGCTCCTCGTCAGTGGGAACCCACTCCCGTTCAACGAAGAGGACTGTGTCAGCAGCAGTGAGGGTGATGCCCTCCTTCGCAGCCATGGTGTTGCACAACATTACATCCAGCCTCCCGGCTTGGAAGTCCTCAACCAATCGCTGTCGGTCTTGAGCCTTGACGCTACCATCAATGCGACCGACTCTCAACTCTTTATAATGCTTCAAGGCGCTGAGTTGGTCGTGGATGCCGTTTAGTACATCTTTGTGGTGACAGAACACGACGATTGGTCCGCCCGTGTTGTCGTTGTGAATACCAATCCACTCGGCCGCTGCCGGTATTTTGAGTCGGCCACATGTGTGGCGCAGGTCTTGAATCATCTGCAAGGCGAAGCCCTGCGGTAAGGACTCACCCATGGCTGCATGGTGGTCCATCGTGTGCCAGTATTCCTCCTGCTTGTAATCGTACTCCGACCTGTCAGCCTTGGACAGTTCAATCGGAATGAACTGGCGGACTTTGTCGGGAAGTTCAGTGAGCACTTCTTTCTTGAGTCGGCGGATGCACATGTCTCGTGTCCGTTCGTTGAGTTCCTGTGTGTTGCTGGCACCAGTGAAGTCCCAGCCGAAGCCGTTGTGCCACGGGTCGCAATAGCGTTGCTTGTAGTCCCACTCGCTGGTGAATTGAGACGGGGCCAGTAGGTTCAGTGAGTTGAAGAACTCAGCCGGGCGACTGGCAATCGCTGTGCCGGACAAGCCAAGCACTTTCGGACTGAGTCGTCCGACTGAGATGGAAGAAGAGGTACGCTTCGCCTTGCTGTTCTTGAGGTAGTGAATCTCGTCAAAGACTGTAATCCGTGGAGCCAGCCTGTTGAGGCGGTCGGCCTGCTTATCCATAAGGTCGTAGTTGATGATGATAACATCGGCGTCCTTGACAGCGTCGGCCTTGCCTGTGCTAACCACATGGATGGATTCGTTGGGGAGCCAAAGGCCAACCTCCTTCTTCCAGTTGTACTTGACATTCGCCGGGCACACCACGAGCAGTGGTCGCTCGGTGGGATAGAGTGAGGCGTAGGCCAGTGCTTGAATGGTCTTGCCCACACCCATGTCGTCGCCGATGAGGCAGCGGCCATGGGATGCTTCGGCGAATGCTACGCCCACCTTTTGGAATGGGTACAGTTCAAAGCCGACGGGGAGAGACTGAGCCAGCCGCCTGTCAAGTTCGGTGGCGTCCACCGGTTTGAGTTCGGCAGCGGAACTCATCTCCACACGAGCGATGCTTTGGTTGATGTCCTCGTTGACTTGGTCGCACTCCATGATGGCTGTGGCCAGTGGTGGGTAGACTGTCTCCAGTAGGCCGTAGAGTGTGCGTGCTTGCATCACAGGGATGGACCACTGCTTGATGTCGTCGTGCCACTTGTAGTTGCTGACAGCCTTGATTGTGAGACGCACCTTGTCTCGCTCCTCTTTGTCGGCAATGAAAGGCCAGTGGAGATGGAGGCGCTGACCCTTGACCTCCACCCAGCAAGAGTTTGGGTCACGCGCCTCCACCCCCTTGATGAGTTCGTACATGTCGGCACAGTCAATGCCGTGTGATGTGAGAATGTCAGCCGCCTTCTTGATAACGCCCGGCTCGTCCTTGATGGACCACGCTCGGAACTGTGGCTCCCACTTGGTCTGTGGGAAGGGGAGTTCTGCTTTGAGTTGGTCCTTGGCTTCCATGCTGTAAGGGAAGTCAATGGCCAGTCGCTGTCCGTATTGGTCGCTGTGTTTGTGTACTGTTGCTTTCATTCAATCACCTTCGTCTCCGCACACATATTCAGTGTAGTCCATCATCGCTGAGTCATTACCATTGACCGCATTCTCAGCCCAATCGTATGCTCTAATGAGTCGCTCACGCAACCGCTTAACTTCTGCTTCTGTTGCTTCCAATTCATCTTTAAGCCCTGCCTCATCTTCGGCTGACCTTTCTATGAATTGTTCAAGGTCGCCCTGTAATTCATCATTCACTTCAAGCAACCGCTTGACTTCTGCGATGAGCGTATTCATCAATATCTGTACACCTTCACTACCAAGCAGGTTGTCATCCCACATCTCTATGTATTCGTCTATGTCAATCATTCAATCACCATCCTTTCCCAACAGGCTTCTTGTCTATTCCATATCCAACCCTCACCTTCGGGTGGACTATGCATCAGTGCCATGATTTTCATAGCCGCACTCTCACCCTTCTTCACTTTGCTAATCCCTATCCTTTCGTACTTGTCTGTGTCAATCATTCTTCCTCACCATTCCTCTACCTTTGAGGAATCCCATAACACGATTTGAATTGTAATTTCTCATCACGAATGAAGATAATTCTTCCATGTCTTCGGGGTCAATATCCATTTCATAGCAAAAGTCCATGTAACCGTCGTCGGAAAGGCCTTCAATCATACCCATAACATATTCGTAAGTGGATTCTGCACCAAAGGTTTGTCCCAACAATGCGTCTGCGATAGCCCTTGCTTCGGCTTCCGATTCGCAAGCGATGGTTCGCTTGGTTTCGGTGTTAATCAGCATCCAACCCCTGTGTTCTCCTGTCACTTCATATGTCAATTCGCTCATTTCCCAAGTCATTCAATCAACTCCTTCAATTCTTTCCAACCTTCTTCTTGCCCATGTCTTAACCGAATGTGAAGCGCATGTTCAATACCTTCACGCAACCGCTTGACTTCCTCAAGGAGAAGTGGTGCGTCTGCGATGAGTTGTGCGTTTGTTTCAGCACCCGGATGGTCGCTCATGATGAGCCACCCGACGAGTCCACCACCACACAACATTTCCCTCGCGTCGTCGTAGTCGGGTTCACCCATTTTCAACGAGTCGTTCAGCGTGTGTCCTTCGTATTTGTCTGTGTCAATCATTCCTCTTCACCATCCGTTTCACATACTATACAGAAGTCGTAGCATTCACCTGCTTCGTGCATTTTGATTTGTGCTTCTTCAGCCAAATAGTCAAGTGTATGCTTGTCCACCCCATCCAACATGTGGTTGAGGTAAGTGTTCTCTTCACGCAACCGCTTGACTTCTGCAAGGAGAAGTGGTGCGTCCGCCATGAGTCGTAGGTTAGCCTCTTCCTCTTTGGTTATCAGTTGGTCTTTGTTGTAATTCCAACAAGGGTATTCTGCTATGATTTCATTACCACCTTTAGCAGTAGCATGAATAGTAGCACTGTCGTATTCCCATTTACCTTCTGTGCGTCCTTCGTATTTGCTTTCATCAATCATTTTCCATCACCTCATCTAAGACCCTAATCACATCATAGTTCTCCGCATGAACAATGGCGTATTCAATCGCTTCACGCAACCGCTTGACTTCTGCAAGCAGTAGTGGTGCGTCTGCTATGAGTTGTTTGTCAATGCTACCAACAGGGCAGTATTCACTTAACTTATCCCACGGCGCAGGTGTGTGTCCTTCGTATTTGTCTGTGTCAATCATTCAATCACTCCCTGCATGGACTCCCATGTTCTCATGTCTTCCCACACTTCGTCGGGAATACTGTCAACGATGTAGCGTAGTCGCTTGATTTCTTTCTGTGCTTTCCGTAGTGCAATCATTGTTCCTTTCATGTTCATTCCTCCTCACAGCAGGTGTAGTCCTCGTCTGTGATTTCTCCGCACGCTTCGCAGTACAACCACAGCCCGAAGTCACCTCCCTCCCAAGACCAGTAGGTGTTGGGTGGTCGCTCAGTGTTGTCGTTGAGGTAGCCAGTTACATCGTCCATCTCCCACACGATAGCGTCAAGGTCATCCCAGTCTATGGTTGTGGGACTGTAGCCGTGGTGTTCTTCTGCGAAGTCAACCAACCGCTGTGCATTGTACACGAAGCCGTAGGCTCCGTCAAAGTAGCATCCTAAATCCTTCATTGTGTATGTCATTGTTTCACCTCACCTTGCACCATCATGATGCCGGCGTAAGTCCACACTTCGTACCACTGAGCATCACAGTCCCAACAAGAGACAAGAATGCTCCCGTCGTTGAATGTGTCAGTGTAGGAAATGTCTTCGCTGTCGCAAGCGGGGCAGTGGTTCAGTTCTTTGTCGGTATGTGTTAGGTCATCGGTCATTCTTCTCACTCCAACGGGTGTTCAATTGTTTTGTCCCCTAACACCCAACGCAGGGACTTGATGACACCTTCCAGTGCCTTGTAGTTTCGCATGTGGTACATGCGCTCCTCTTTCTTGCATTTCTGCATGGCTGTGTAGTGTTGATTTTGTTTGCGTTCAGCCCTGTCCAGCATGTCTTGAATCTCAACCCAAGTTCGCTCGTAAGTGAAGTCGTCCGCCATGTTTATTCTTCTTCGTAGAGTTCGGGAAATTGTTCTTCTCGGGTGGCTTGGATAGCGTCCCACTTCGCTTGCAGTTCGGGGCACGCCTCTCGTTCAATGCTGGCTGACAACCACAGCGTACCGTAATCGGTGAGGTCTAACTCCATCGTGGGGATAGCAGAAACGAATTGACCGCTCTTAGTCATGCGTTCTGCCTCACGAGGCATTCTTTCCCAAGTGGTACGGATGAGTTCCTTTGCTTTCGTCATACTGATGACAACAGGTGCAAGGTCGCCATGCGTGAACAGCGTGATGGCGAGTGGCTTCTCCGCTCTGAGCCGGTCGTAGCGGTCAAGGCTCTCGTCTTCGGCTCGGTCTTTCCACGCTTGTGCAAGGAAGTCCAGTCGGTTCAGTGCGTCTTTCTTGTTCAGTTCAATGTATTTCATTTTCATTCCTCCTCTTCGTTGTAATCAACGAACCAGTTGTTTTCTTCAATCGCCTTCAAAGCGATGGCGGCAAGTGCACGACCTGCCGAGCCACGACCAATGGAAACTACACTACTTGTGTCGCCACCTACTTCCTTGGCCAAGGCACTGATGACACTGCTGTTGCCGATGCCATCAACCCAAGGTTGCATGAAGTTGTTGCTCCACAACACATCAGTGTAGCCCATGGGGTTGAGGTTCTCTTTGACCCAACCAGTCGGGGAACTCTCGTGAGTCCCGTAGCGAGTCTTGTCCTCGTTGAATTGGATGTAAATGTCAATGTCGGGAATCTGCTGACGCATGCGTTCAACTGCTCGCCCATACGATGCCTTTTCTTCTTCGTCAGCCGCAAGTAATTCCTTAGCGATGTCCTCGGCAGGGCGGGGCTCGCCGTCTTCTCGCCATTTGATGTCACTGTAGTTGCCGCCGAAGAGGCCGATGACTGCGCCGATGCCGGGGCTCTCCTCCTGCTTTGATTTGACATAGGCAATCTTGCCCTCAAGTGAATCAAGTTCTTCCTCGGACTTCATCACGAAGTAAGCGTAGCGCGGAATGTGGAAGAAATCAGTACGCTTCGTGCCGTCGTACTTGATGTAGTAGGGGTTATTGGTGACCTCGTACTCTTGATACCCCTCGCCGTAGCCGTCCATGCTTGGGCGAACAGGAGTGCGGAACTCCATCATCACACCGGGGTATTCGTAGCCCCAGTTGCGACAGTCGTCCTCGGACATCATTTCGTGATGCCAGTACTCGGAATCGGGGTGAACATCATGTTGCTTCATGATGGCCTTGTGCAGTTCAGTCTTGGCCTCAATGTCATACTCGTCTTGGTCGCTGTCGTTCCAAGCATCGTAGTCGGACAAGGATGCCCACACTTTCTTGGTGCGACTCTGTGTCCAGCACCCGTAGTTGTTGTCAAGGTAGCCTCGCTCTTGGTCTTTGGGAGGAATCAAGAACACCCAACGCTCGCTCTTCTCAAGCCAGCCGATTGGTAGGTGAGTGATGGTGTCGTTGGCCAACTTCGTGATGCCCTCGGGGACTTGTACGAAGTTAGACCACCGACGATTAACCATCGGCTCAACCCACGCTCGTGGGAAGCCAGCCTCAACGAAGCCGTCAACGCCAGTCACGCTGTGACCGTGGCTACCCGTGTCCTTCTCCTTCAACCAGTCCGTAAGGGTGGCTCGTTCTTCTTCATTCATGTTCTTCAATACAGTTTTTATGTTCATGTTCATTCCTCTTCTTCGTTCTTCTCAAGTGCCCAGCGCAGTTGAGTGACAGCGCCGGAGAATGCGTCCTCAAACAAGGTCAGTGCCTCAACGACAGCGTTGACCTTGGTCGTGTTCTCTTTCACCATGTGGCTCATGGTGTCAGTGATAGCATCAGCCACCTTGTCTTGAACCCATTCGCCCAACTTGAACACGAAGTCGGTGTTCTCAACCAGTGCGTTGATGAGTGCGTCCTCGTCGGCCACCCAGTTCGCAAGGTCTTGCAGTTCAATGTGGCTGGCAACATCCTGTGCGTCCACTTCAATCTCGGAAGCGATGTCGCTCATGTCAAAGTTGTCAGCGATTTCGCTCTTGTCAATGTAGTCAGCGAGGTCATACAGTTCAATGTGGTCAGCAAGGTTGCGCATGTCCACATAGTCTGCGAGTCGGTCGTAGTCCAGTGCGTTGTCCAGTGCATCGTCAAGGTCAATCCAGTCCACCAATTCCGACGCTTCAATGTGTTCGGCGACCAGTGCAGGGTCAACCTTTACATGTTCTGCAATCGCTTCCTCACCCACCTCCAAGGCGTCAAGGTATTCGTTCACTCGTGCTTCAATTTTCTTTTCAATCCATTTTCGTATCATTCAATCAACTCCAAAATAACTTCTTGTTCTCCTGTTGCTTCATCACAAACCATCATGATGAAGACTGCTTCTCCGTGTCTCGTTTTTACGGTTCTCATTCTTATTCCTCCTCAGTAGTCCGACCACACATGGCCGTTGGAGTATGTGAAGTGGTGGCGCAGGTCAGCGTTCCAGTACCACTCAAAGTCAATGTAGCGGAGCAGTGGGTTGGAGTCGTCTCTGTCGTACCGAATGTAGCCACACATCTCAGCCCACTCTTCGGCGAAGGCTTTCTCGGAATCGTACTCGCCTTGGTATCGGTCTTGCCATGCCTCAACGGGGTCGTCGTACTGGTCGCCGCAGTGGTTGTACCACTCACGGAAACCTTCGCCATGTTCCTCAACGAGTCGCATGGCTGTGATGAGTTTGGGGATGTCGGGGTTCTCGCTACACTCCACTCCATCGTAGTCGTGGATGGCCCACTCATCGTGGTGCTCTTTCTTGCACGCTGTCATGGGATAGAACCCGCTCGTGAAGCATCGCCCTTCCCGTTCCCATTCAGCCTCCAGTTCGTCAGCGTCCATCCATTTGCCGTGAAGGACGCCCTCGTTGTAGCATCCAAGGCAGGCCACATAGACCCGTGGTGTGTCGTCGTTCTTCTTGCCCAGTGATGGGTGCAGTTGTTCTATATCTGTGTCAGTCATGTTCATTCCTCCTTTGATGTGATGATTTGATTAGGGCATACATACATCTCCACGCCCCATACTACTCCGAACCTCACAGGCTCGTGCTCGCTGTTCCCGCATTTACAAATCGTCATGTTCATTCCTCCTCAGTAGTCTTCTCCCCACGCATTGTCGTGGCGCATGTTCAATTTACCAAACATCGTGAGGAATAAATCGTCTGCGTCAAACGACTCCTTGATGTCGGTGTCGTCGCCGTGTCCCATCCATACTTCTTGTGAACACAGCACGACCATCTCGCCGGGTGAATTGTAGGGGATGTGCGTCTTCCTAATGGTAAAAAGGATAGGGCTGTTGTAGCCACCGATGCCGTCGTCGTGGGCTCGCCACCTGTAGACCTTGAGTGTGTAGTCAATGGAGTCCGGCTTGGTGAATCGCTCTTCCCATCGTGGGTGAATGGAAGACCAGTCCGTGCGGATGCGACGGGTGAAGTGAGTGGCGAACCAATTCATGAACTTCTCAGCACCTACGGCTGGGATAATGTCGTTGAAGTAATACTGTGGCTGCACTGGTGAAGCAGGTTTGCCGTGCTCGTCCATGAAGGGGAAGAACCAACCTTCGTGATGAGGCTGAGTCGGTGGGCGCATGTCAAAGAGTGAGTAAGTGTTTACATGGTCAGCGTCGTCCGTTTTGCGCAGCCAGTATTGCATTCGGTCTTCCAAAGCCGGACTGGTGTCGCCGCAATGCAAATGGCTGGAGCGAGTGATGGTGAGTTCGCCCGTGTAGATGTCTCGGTATGCGATGCCGTATACTCGTGTGGCCAGCCAGTGCTTGCCGCCCTCGGTGCATTCACCGCAGCACCATTCTTCTATGCGACCGTAGCCCATGTCCAGTCGGGCGATGGTCGTCGTGTCCATCATGAACGCACGCTCGGGTGGCTCATCGTAGGTTCGGTCGCAGTTACAGCAGATGTGTTTTGTTTGTTGTTCGCTCATTTCAATTCCTCCTTGTTCGTTCAATTCCATTCCTCCGAGTGTGATTCGTTCATATGAATAACTTTGGCTGTGCGTTCTTTGAAATCCATTCGCAGTTCAATGTAGACTTCATCACCACACACGGTACACTCGTACCACAGTTGGGTAAGTCGCTCGTCTCCAGCCGCATCGTTCAAGTCCATATGGCTCCTGTATTCGTTCTCGTGTTTGCATTGTTTTTTCATTCTCAGTCCCTCCACATGGTGATGGTTCCGTCATCATTGCGAGCGTAGGATGTGTAGCCACCCTCGTACATTGTCGTCTGCAAGTCTCGCTCTCGTTGAATGCGCTCCGCTTCCTCGGCTTTGCCTTCGGGCGTCTTCATGTAAGCGAGGTACGCCTTGTACTCAGCGTCGTCCTTGGCTCGTTGGTAATCGTTGAAGGTGATGTTGTGTCCGCTGAACATCTCGGTGTTGAAGTACGCTGAGTCGGACAGACCTGTGAACAAGAAGTGCTGGGCAATCGTAGTGCGCCCTTGGTAGTCGTAGATTTTCCAGTGCCGCACGGCTGACCGCCAAGAGATGTGCTGGGGGCGTGCGCCGTTGCGAAGGTAGTCGCACATGGCGAACAACATCTCAGCGGCTTTCCTCGCACGCTCTTGGTTGACCTCGTTGACCTCATCATCGTCGGGGTCAGTGAACTTGTGCAGGAAAATGGAAGGGTATTTCTTCATCGCCTGTTGTTCAATCTCAATCTCTCTCTCTTCTACGGGGAAGGTGAGGTACACGGGCTCGGCCATCTTGTGCCGTGGTGTGTTGGGGTAGTCGTACATCTGCTTAATGTCCTGCACGAACTCGCTGTTGAGGAGTTCGGACATCATAGCACCTTCTGCGTACATCTCTTCAATGCGCCACTCCCGCCCCATGTCGTTCCACTTCTCAATCTCGTACTTGTCCCAGTGGACATAGCCCTCGTTGTCAAGGTCGGCAGGTATCATGCTCTCCAGCACATCAGCAATCTGTGCGTTGATGCTGTCCCAGTCGCTGTGAAGAATCTCGGTCATCTCAAAGTTGCCGTCTTCGTTTTCGTAGTCATGGTCGTGCGTCACGCTTCGTCTGTAAATCATTGTCGTCATTCTTCTTCATCTCCAATCAGTTCAGTCCAAACAGCGCACCAACTTCGGGCGGCTGTCTCAGCGAGTCGGATGGCGGCGACGGTGTCTTCCCAGTAGTGTTCAACCACCTTTGGAAGTGCCGCAGCGATGGCTGCACCAGCGAATCCATCACGCTTGAGAGAGTTGTAGGACAAGGCTTCCTGCATGTAAGTGATGATGTCAGCGTCAAACATGACAGGATTAGGCTTGAGGATGGGCACGCTCTGTTGGTAGCGACTGACTTCCTTGCGCTGCAAGAACATCGTGTAGTTCACCCAACTGGTTGAGAATCCGTTGCCGTTGCCTTGACTGATGGAGACGAGGTGCTTGCTCACACGGTCACGAATGTACTCCTCAGTGACATTCTCCTCGGTGAATCGGCAGAGTTGTTTGAGCGTGTTATTTTCGTAATTGAGTTTGAGGCGGCGGACACATTCGCGCACCTGTTGTTGGAACACGACATCCTCGCCACGCTCTTTGCGCTTCTCAAGGTAAGGGAGTAGGCCTTCCATTTCACTCCAGCCGTTTGACCCACCGTTGATATATCGCTCAAGGCTGAACTGTGAGTATTTGTAAGTGGAGTATACCCCACGAAGATTACCCTCCAGTTTGACATTTGGTTCAGCAGCGATGAGCAGTTCTCCCTCTTTACGGGAACTCCAATGAGTGCTCTTCCTTGTGAACCAGTAGTCCTCGTATTTCTGTGCGTAGTATTGCACCAGCAACATTTCGTCAAAGGTATGCTTGTCCCATTGGTGCGGGTTAAGCAAGACCTCAAGCCACTTTCGTGCGTCGTCGTCTTCTATTTTCGTGTACTTCATGTTCGCTTTCGCCATGTTCATTCCTCCTCTTCCAGTTTGGTTGTGAGTACAACCATGTGAGTCTCTTCGCAGACTTCGTAGCACAGTTCGTTGTCGTGCTCGTCCCAAGTAATGGTTCGGCCCCACAAGTTGAAATGTTCAACGAGGTCGCCAGCGATGTCGTGCAGAGTCTCAAGGGCTTCCTCTTCCCACACTTCGTCGGGGTCGGTTAGGTAGGCCTTCACTTCTTCAAACCGTTGTAAGGCTGAGAGCACACGGTCTTCGGCCACTGCCTCACGCTCAGCCATGCCTTGGAAGTTGCGGCGCAGTTTCCAACCGAGGTGTACACGCTCGTCGCCGATGGCTCGCTGTGCATTCTCAACCATGGTGTCGGCCATGGTCTCAAGGAACTCTTGGTCAGTCTTGCCGCCGCAGTTGGTAGACCAGTCTGCGTCAGCCATTCGTTGCACGAAGTTGATGTCCGTGACATACGGCTTGATGTCATTCCAAGTGTCGTCTACATGACAAGCCATGCAGAACCGAGCGTGGGCTTTCTCCACCGTCATCACTTCATCTGTTCGCCAACTGACACGGCGACCAAAGTCGCTCACACCAGTTACCATGCTGAGAATCCCCATAGCGAATGAGTTGGTCAAGCCCAACTCTTCCTTCGTGAATCCTTTCTTCGTTCCGTCTTTTATTCCTACATACATTGGCATGTTTCATTCCTCCTCTTTGTCTTGTGCAATTGCGTCGTCAATCCAAGCGATGAATCCGTCAAGGTCATACTCGTAAGCGACATCGCCCGAGTATAGTTCAAACATGTGTCGTAGTCCGTCCTTCTCAACGAACTCGTACACGATGAGTTCAAACCATTTGTTGTGAGCGTATCGCCATCCATCCACTTCATGATACACGATGTTGTTGAGTTGTTTGTCATTGGTAATACCATGTGCGACCAACCATTCAGTAGCATCGTCGCCCGACTTCCAACGCTCACCATCGGGTGAGTAGGCTTGGAATGTTCCGTTAGACCACACCTCGTAAGAGCGATTGCCCACGGTCTTGTGGACTACTGGCCCTTGCTCATACCATTCTGCGTTCAGTCGCTCGGGCACAGGCATTTTTTCAATTATGTATTCTCCTTCTGTGCTGCTCATTCTTCCTCATCTCGCTCATGTGGACAACCGCAAGCAGGGTAGTCAAACCCTGCGCGACAGACCATCCAACTTGTTCCTTCGTCGCTCATGAGGTCAGTCAACTGAGGCCAGCCGCAAGCGGTGTCCTTTGCTTCACGGACAACCTCTCGGCCAAGCACCGTGTCTCTTACCTTCAAGGACTTCCAAAAGAGAGGGTCTTCCTTGAGGTCAACTACGCCGTAGTGATTCATTCCTTCACCACCAAGTTGCCGTTGACGAAAGACCACTTCATGCATGCAGTCTTGCGCGGTTCCGGTTCAAGAAGCGAGCCGAGTCCAATGTAGATATTCTTGCCGAGTGCTTCGTAGATTGCGACGAGAACATCATCATGCAGGTTGGGGTTCAAGTTGTTGAGTGTGTCAAGCAACTGTTCCGCTGTGAAGTGGTGTTGGATGGTGGACACAATAGCGTCGCGCTTGTTCATCCTCTCCACATCAAAGTCCATGATGGCTTCGTCCTCGTTTTCAACATCGTCTTTTGCAGAAATGGTGTCATAGCATTCTCGGCAATAATCAATGC